>JACKZZ010020845.1_pt1 | contig 42159 bp, 21 predicted proteins | sample 8027871 | NCBI WGS metagenome assembly JACKZZ01 (sample SAMN15724774, study PRJNA655200) | protist metagenome | isolation source: fluorescence activated cell sorting (FACS) single amplified genomes of... | place: USA: West Boothbay Harbor, Gulf of Maine | collected 2000-07-19
AATACCTATTATATCATCGACTGGCGGCAAAATAATATAGTAGTAGTAGTAGTAGTATTTTATTCCTAATACTATCCATAAATATATACAATATAAGCTATTCCAGTATATATGTATGTGTACTACTATAACTAGCTGTGGCATTCTTCTATCTTCTTCATCTTTTCATTATATATATATAATTCCAATAATATATTATTATTTATATTATTACGTATTAATTATTAATTTTTTAAATTGTTATTATATTATATTATAGTATTACAAAATTTCAAATTAAAATAATTATTATAATAATAATAATAATAATAATAATAAATAATATATAGTAGTCCAGGTAGTAGTAGTAGTAATAATAATATTAACTATCAACAACAACAATAATAATAATAATAAATTAAAAACTGGTGTCGCAGTTACAGGTAGTTCAAATGAAAAGTGTTCGTTCTGGTGCAACACAGCATCATCAACAACAGCAATCAAACGAGAAAAATTGTTGAGATCATTGGGCAGGATTAGGAACGTAACCACCGTCAAAACATAGCAGCATTAAGATAAGTAGCAGAAGATCATGCAGCACCGCAACAGAACAGCTAGTCTCACCAGGTTAATATCAAGCGTTGCTTATGTAGTTGCTTTTGTGACTACCGTATGTAACGGGGCCAGCGAGAACAGTGACCTAAAGGCAGTATTTATGCCCTACTATTCAAAGAGTCAAATGGGAAAAGAGGTAACTGCGATTAAAAATGTTACAAAAAGCCGTTTATTGGATACTAGAACATTTACTAGAAAAAATAACCCATATTGCGTTCTGTACGCAGTCTATAACTTTGCACCTGAACCAGAATGGAAAAATTTAGTTGACGCTATGCTGGAAGCTCGAAAAAGTAAGGTAAAAGTGCAAGTGTTAGTAGACGCGCAACAACTGAATCCATTTAAAGTAGATAATTGGAACCAAGGTTTGAAAGACCTGATAAACGGCGGCCTGAAATTTTCACCGTCACAATTAAATTTAACGGTAGCAGAGCAAGATGAATATGAACTGATAGGGATTAATACATCTATGCGTGGCAATGGATTGATGCACTTAAAAACACGTATTTTTAAGTGGGAGGATCATAAAACTTTCGAAAAACATTCCGTTGTTATGACGGGCTCATTCAATCCAGAAGTTGGACCAGCCCCCCAATATGGTTTCTTAAACAATGATACTTTTATGGAAATTCATGACATGCAAACAATAAAAAAATATGAAAATAAATATCTTGCAGTCCGTGGAAATAAAAATATAATCAATGAATGGAATGAATCAAGCCCACTAAATGTATTATTCTCACCAGATCCACAAGGTCCACAACCTGTTAATAAAATTATAGAATGGATTAATATTGAAACTGAGATAATTTTTATTTGGGTATTTACATTAAGAAATATAATATCAAAAGATAACAGGTCTTTATACGATTCATTGCTAGATGCAAAGGATCGCGGAGTTCAAATTGTTGTAGCCACGGATGCAAATATGGTAGAAAATTCTACGTACCAGTTGAACAAAAACTTAAGAAGAAATGGAATTGTAAGTAAGAATTAACATTAATATTTCTCAAAAAAAAAGAAGAAGTTTATTACACATTCCGAACATATGTATCTGATTTTCTAACCAACTGAATCATATACTACACGAAATGGTGGTTAGCCGGTATATTTATGCAACAACACGGCTGGTGAATTTATTGCTATGCATGCAAAAAATGCTATGATGGGTATTACCCAACCTCATATTGTGACTGATACGTGTAATTGGACAGGTGGTGCACTTTCCAATCCCAAATGGTTACCCATTGCTATAAATGACGAAAGTATATTAATGATCAATTGTACAAAATCCTCAGGCTACAAGCATTTAGGAGTTGAATTTACATCAAATTTTTTAGCTTTACTAAGAAGCTATCAAAACCAACCCTTAAATTCAAATCAACCAAAAGTACAAGCTATTGTTGATACTCTTGCGAACAATGTTAAAATGTGGAGGAAAATAACAATAAGTTTTGAATTACAAGTGAATGAAGAAACTGGTGGTGATGATGCTACTATTAACACTGATAATTACGTTTTGTTTTTACATAGCGTTGAAGAAGATGGTGGTAAATATTGGAGTATGCTTCGACATTTAAAACAATCAAAGGGAAAAAATACATGGACTACTGATGGCACAGAACCTATTGATATACCACAAGGCCGCACATTTAATTATATATATGGTCGCATTTCTGACGACCACGATAATTCGAATAATGATAATGTTATCGTTTGGGAAAATTGCAAAAATCCTCGGTATTTAATATCCGACCCTGCTTTTCCAAATCAAAAAGATGTTGTAAAGAGAAATGTAGATGCGCTTACCGTCGATGTCTTTAGCAATTTTTTTTGTTAAATTGCCATCTCTAGCAAAAAAAAGAGGAAAAAACAAAAAAGCACTTGAACAAAGAAAGAGAGAATTAAGTTATCATATTTCATGGAGTGTTTTTGATGTATAATAATAATATACATGCATACAAAGAGAAACGTATATTTCAAATATATAATAATATACACCTTGTTGATGCATTTATATAGTTTTTTACGTATATATCATATGATACGAAAACGTTTTAAGTTATACGAAGTATATTTATGTGTACGCACATATGATATGAATATTTTATGCTGCAGAGTGGATTCCGTGTGAGCTCCGTAAATATTTTTAAAGTTTATATATATAAATTTAATACGAATAATAATAATATTGATATGTTTTTTTAAAGAAACTTATTAACAGCATTCGCAATGATCCAATTCTTGTCGTAGGTCATAACTTCATTACTAATATCCTTATTTTTCTGATTATTATTGCCCATTCTTTTGTTGCTATTGTTGCTATTTGCTGTCTTAATGTCGCCGTCTTGAGTTTTGTTATGCGCCATTTCACCGTCTTTAAAAGATTGCATCAGTGCAATAATTGGATTGTCTTTTTTTTTATCAGTGGAAACTTTTTGTTTAACTTTAATGCCCTTGCCAACATTTCCATTGTTCAATATGGAAGATGGTTTAGATATTCGAACACAAACACCCGATTCAATCATGTCGTTATACTCCTTTGTATTTTGCCTTTTATCTAGCATAATTTCTTTTTCATAAAATCGCTTCACAATTGTATTTGTGTTGTTTTTATTTAATATCAGATCCCGTGCGTCTCGATGAAAAGATGGTGCAATTGGTATTTTACCCCCATACCATGAATTAGGAAATGCACCCAATATATCATATTTAGCTTTTAACCACGGCAAGCCACATACGACATAATGCAAAATTACAGGATCAGTCATTTTACAATAATTATCAATATTTAAATTTCGACCATCAAGTACGGCAGTACAATACTTTAAGCTTGATGATGATACAACAGACGTATCTATTTTTTCGGCGTCATTATTATTATTAATTGCATTGCTAGTAGATGTTCCCGCAGAAACCTTGCTATTTAATATGGTAAATTTATGTACATTTGTACATTCAACATTTGGCATCACTCGAACTGCAGATTTACCGATGTCGTAGGCAATAAAGTACTGTCCATGATTTCTTCTATTTTCCCAATATTTCATAGATTCTAAAGCTCTCTGATTCATTGAAACAATACTATGATGTTTTCTAAACAATGTTACATTCTTAAAATAATCGTATCTATCCATATCACTACTACCAATATCTGAACCACCATTAATATGACCATGCATTTCTTCCGGGACTCCTTCAAAATTCAAATACGTCATATGTCCAATATTTTTGTCGCTTAAACTTTTAAAATGAGACTGTATATTGTCATTTTTTTCTGTATAAAAAAGTTCATCACTATCTATATGTAAAAGCCAATCATATCTCTTTTTGTAGGCGAAACGGAGCGCAAGCTCACAATTCAATCGTTGACGCGCTTGCACTTCATTTTCAATATATGGGATCAAAGATTCATATGATGGACAATTAGCCTGCCACTTTAATTTCAAAGCACCATCATTTTTAATTACAGTAATACCATCATCATTAAAGATCTTCTTAACATTTGTAATGCCATGATCATTTTCATCATCAAAAAATATGTATATGTGCTTAAAACCAATTTTTAAGTGATATTCTATGAATGAGTTTATCACATTATATCCAAACTCAGGTAACTTAACAGTCGTGCATATGACGCAGTCCAACATTCTCTAATCTGTATCCTACTTTCACGTATGCATATATAGAAGATTCAGTGAAGTGTGCAAAAATGCAGTTTTATTATTGTATTTCACTGGTACAATATGTATGTATATATGTTCCAAGCTCGAATCTGCGCAACAACAACAAAAAAAAAAAAAAAGAGGAAGAAAAAAATAATATTATTAATAAATTAATACTACTCCTCTACTACATCTACTACTGTACTCGCTACCTGGCTATTATACGTAAAAAAAAATAAATAAATAAAAAAAAAATAATAATAAAATAATAATAAATATAAATAATGAGATACTAATTATTCTTCTTTGATAATAAAGTATATAAAATAACTATGAAGTTTGATAGGCATATTTAACATTGGAAATAACAAAACAACAAAACATCTACACAGTATCTATTCCACCTTAATCTTTTTCTACCAATATTGGGATTTTCAATTTAGATTAGTTAAAGATTAAAGAACGCTTCTCCGACACGCTGATGACAGCAGACTTTTTTTTAGTTAGAGTTTTTTTTAGTTTTTGTGCAAATTACCTCCTAGATTACCAGATTATTATACATACTAGGCATACCTATAAATTAAAATTACAAAAAAAAAACAACAACAAAGGCCAAAAAGCAGTTTTTTATACGTTTTATTTTTGATTAATCTGTGTGTGAAGCCATGGCAAATTATTACGTGTATTATTATTATTATTATTATTATTATTATTATTATATTTTCTTCTTCATCATCCTCCTCCTCATCATTTTTTTATTTAATTATAATACAGGTAATAATAATAAATGATGATGATGATGATGGTAATAATAATAATACAGCCCTCTAATAATAATAATACACAAACTGCTGCTCTTGTTTCACTGCAGCACAATATGGGCTGATCGAATCCCAACGTTTGCTATTCCATACGGAAATTACAAGTGAATCGGATAAAACATTTACACCGAATAAAGGTCGTAATATGAATCAAAGTGTAGAACCGAGATGGCCAGGTGGAAACAAACAATACGAGAGACCAAAAAATGTACCACGTTTAGACCAATTGTATGTACAAAATGACGCACCCAAATCTTTACCAAATACATTCGAGGAAAGGTTATGTGAAGCAAGATGGGTTGGTGGTGCAAGAAACGATGTAACAGTAGGATACACCCACGAGAAAAATGTTGACGAATGTGTAAGATTATATAAGATGAAGGACAGCCGAAAAAACGCAGCACAAATCATGGCAGAGGCAAAGCCGTCAAATTCAGATCGACGCGGACCACCGTTATGGCCTTCAGGTTCCAGAAGGGATAAATATGACGGTCAACCAGAAAATCCCGTAGAAACTTTAATGACTATTGACGATGTGCTAACAAAACCACGCCCCGGGTCATCCAGAAGAGGGGAGGAGCGCTGGGCAGGTGGTGCTTCCCCAGATAGGTTAGACAGAAGAGATGCAAAAGCAGGTTTAATCCCACTTTGGACTGACGATAAGATTGCTGATGACGAGCGTGGTGTTAGTAGGCGTGGCCGACCTAGATGGGATGCTGGTGCAAGACCAGATTTAGAAGGTTCTAGAATGAAAACCCTGGAAAAATCAAAATTGAAGGGACAGATTAATATTTCTGATTAAAATTTTATATACCAGAAACACCTTTGTCAGTACATTTATATTGATATACCATCTAGTGTACCTCGTAGTATTTTTTTGATATATTTCCATAAATTAATTGAGACGTAAGAGCAATTTTTAATATGATATATCATACTCCTGATTATAAAATAATAATACACTAAAATATAAAAATAATAATATAATTATGCGCGTATTATATTTTTTATTTATTCTCATGATAATTCCAACCTCTCTATGGAATACAATAACTGAGTTCCTTTAGTCGATCATACTTTGCGTATCAATACGTCCTCAATAAGGAAGTATCGAAAGAGGTACATCGATAATTTTAACCTTCTGATGAAGAAAAACACTAAAATATATATATATTCATATTAATATATTAATGAGTATTATTAATGAGTAAGAGCACATATTATATACGATCGTATTAAGTTAATTTATATCCGCGGTCATATGCATATTTATTTTTCACTTTCACCCCATGCCTCGGATGCTTTACTACCTCCAGAAATCATATGTTTTCTGGCCAACAACTTTGAACTTTTTGGGGAAGAAATGGAGTTCGAACAAAAATCTATACCTATACGTTTACCATAATCATTACGACTATTCCCATTTTGTGCTAGCTGATGCTTTCTCTGAAGTAACCGACTACTTTTTGGACTACTAATATCAAAATCTAAGCCATTACTATTATTGTTATTCTTATCATCACTATTATAATTACCAGAGTTTATTTTGTGCCTTCGTAATAATAATGCATCCCCCATTGGGCTACTAGGTGCATCTTCGATATTCACACTTGTATCATTAGTTGGATTGCTTTTTTTGTTAAGCCCTTGCATAAATAATCGGCGTTGCAACGGACTTAATCCACTTTTAGGAGGAGTTTGATTCAAATTAAATTCAAAATTAACACCTCGCCTACGATGGTCATTGTTAGGATTTCGAATAACATTGTTGTAACTCTCATCATCGCTAATACTAGATGATGAAGATAAACTAGAGCTTGGCAATGGTGCACGAGTAGAAAATTGCATTTTACGCTTTAATAGCCTGGAGCCAATTGGAGAGCTTGTGTTTTTGCTATTGAAATTGTGGCTTTCCCTATCCGAGTCAGATGAATCTTCACTCCATCCGCGTCTAGGTTTGTTAAAACTTTGTGGAATATTCTTTCCAGTTGAAAAAGACGATGATGTTTTTTTGCCAGGATTTAATGTACTTGAATGAATACGTTTACGCACCATTAATCGTTCACCAATCGGACTACTTACAGTCTGATCAAAATTTGTAGTGTTTTTATCATAGCTATTACCATTGTTACTTTCTGTATCGATGTTATTATTATTGTTACTATTATCATTATCTTGAAATATATGTTTTCTAGCCATTAAGCTCGAACCAATTGGGGAACTAGAGTACTCTACGTCACCGTATGGATTCCTAACTTTTTTACTACTTTTATTTGTAGCACGTGTTGGTGTTGTAGGAACATTGTCTTTCCCATTGCCATTTTTGGCAGCTGATGTGTAACGCTCTGCGTAAATGTCACTTGAACTGTTGTCTAAACGTCGGTAGACATAAGTTACATTATCACTTTCGTCGTTATTTTCCCATGTATATAGCAAATCAAACTCTTTCTCTGATATTTTAATTTCATTCTTATCACTTTGATTAGCAGCAACAACTATCAAATATGAATCTGATTTAATTTTGTGACTTAGTCGTTGAAAATCCTCAAAATCAGCTTGATCATTCAACGAGACAATAACAACATCAGCGTTTGCCCATTCGTCAGTGTTGTGCGAACGCCAATCATTTGCTTCTAAACTAAATTCAAAAGTATTCGATAAAGACATATCTAGCATTGGACGAAAGGTGATATCAAATCGATCTACAACGTCTGTTGTTTTAATGATATTATTGTTTGTATTGGCGCTACCTGTCGTTGATATGATGCCATGTACATTTGAAAAATCCTCTAACATGGACACTGCAATTGATAATTCACCCATACCACTTTCTATACAAAAACATTTAACATCATTGTCGGCTCGTATGTTTACATTTTGTAAGGCCAACGCGACCGAAGAAAATGATAACAAATGTGCATTTGCGTCAGTAGTATTAATCCCTGCAGCTGCTTTCATTTCTAAAAATGCATCGGTAATGACAGACTGAATTTCTCTTTCAGCTGCAGCACCCAACTCTTGCCCCAGCTCATCACTTGAACCATATTTGCGGATAGCTTCCATAACCTGTCCATCCCACCGCAACACCAGCTCTTTAATAATAGCACGTCTATTCCGCGATAACATTTGACGTTGCACAAGTTCAGATGCAACTGATAAACCAGCGTATAGTTCTTCTTCTGACATATTTATATTTGTATGAATTATAACTGGTGCTATTATTCGATTTTAAACACTTTTATCCTTTTATTTTCAACAAAAACACAATCTATCAGATAATTTCTATAATATATTTCCAAATAGATGTGTATGTCGTGCAGATTTGAACTACTCTCGTGGGTGTGAATGTGTATACGTATCTTCTACATCATACTACAATAATAATAATAGTACACTGTACTATTATAATAATATAATAATATGTGGATGATAATGGATTATTATGCTATTATTATTATTGTTTTTTTGGTGTTTTGTATCCATAATATATGATGATAGTATATATAATTCTGGTTGTATTTATTATACTATACTGCGACCACAACACACCATCGTCCAACTTAACTTTGACTTTTATTTATTTCTTTTTCTTTTTTTATGTAGCGGGTTGATCGAGTATGAGTTTAGTAGATTAGTAGGTATATGCTCCTATTGGAACTATGGGTAATAATAATATACAATATTATAATAATGCGTAACACACAATACAATTATCTATTTAAAAAAGCGCGAGAAAAGATAAGAATTTTTATTCTGGCTATAAAATCCACGCTTTTACTTCAGCTTGCTCTTGTGTGGCTTGATTGTATTATAAACACTACTACTACTAGCTATACTATTAATTTGTAGTAGAGGATTATAGCTACATAGTATTACGACTATGTTAGATACGCTCATTCTCAATTTAATATATGTATGCCTCGTATAGTAGTATTGATGTAGGAGCTAGAGCGCTATGTACAATAATAACTGTGTATTATTACACATATACATTGTTATTATTATATTATTTTACGTAGACTACTGCCTATTATATATAATTATTAAATATTTGTTACAAAATTTTATACCACTCATTCACCAGTACCAGCAGTCAATGCAGATGTACTTCGCATATGGATGATACGACGAATAGTTTCTGCAAGTAATGGTGCCAATGATAAACGTACAACTTTCTCATTAACAACACCGTTGTTTTCATTATTAGGCTCTTCCCCGGAAAGAAACGGAATAGTATCAGACACAACAACTTCATCAAGATATGGGGATTTGCGTACTAACTTCTCACTATTTCCAGAAAATATACCGTGTGTTGCAAATGCATATACTTTACGAGCACCAGCTCGTTTTAAATTCTTTGCACGTTTAATAAGTGTTGTCCCTGTATCTATAATATCGTCAACAAGAATGCAATCACAATCTTTCACATCACCTAATAGCACACGCTTTGAACGACCATCTGGACGCACCTCCTTGATAAAAGCAGCAAAATTTGCATTTTTATAACCATTGATTGATAAAGCCTTTGCAAATGTTTTTGCACGATTGATACCACCATCTTTAGGCGATACAACTACTGGATTATGCAAATCTTTTTCAGCGAAATAGATCGCACCAATATTTTGTGATAGCAGATTCGTTACATTGACTGTATTTGGAAAGGACCCTATGGAAAGCGCGGAGTGCAAATCAATTGTTAAAACACGGTCTACACCAGCAGATGCTAATAATTGTGCAATGTCTGCAATTGCGATGGTAACTCTTGATCCTGGCACTTTACGATTTTGTCTAGCATATGCAAAATATGGCAAAATCGCTGTAATACGATATGCAGATGCTCTACGCGCAGCAGATATCATAAGTAGCAATTCCATTAATGAATCATTTAATGAACTGTCAGTGTCTTTACTTTCACATATTGACTGTATTATAAATACATTTTTTCCACGGCAACTAACACCAAGCTGTACACTTGTTTCACCATCAGCAAATTTAGACACCTTCGCATCTGCTAACTCGGTATTTAAATAATGTACTATATCTTCTGCTAAAGATACGTTTGAATTACCACTAAATACAGCAACATTGTCAAAATTTTCTTTTCTATCTAGAGGATCAAACACATGCATTTTTTTAGTCATTAGTTTTCCTTTTTTCAATAACTTTTGTCTATACGTATTGATTTGATTATCATTAACATTACTATTATAAAATTTGTTGCCATGCTGAAGAGTTTTATCTTCCTTATTTTTTTTATTATTGTTATTACTTGATGACTCCTCTGCACTAATTGCATTTGTAAATATACCTGCACCAGCAACAATTGCACCCGCCAACAATGCTGTATTGAGATTACTAGGATTATTTTGGCTACCATGCGCAAAAAATAACGAAGATGATGGATAAGCTTTTGATTTTGATGGCGTATGCCTTGGCGCTATTACCGATTCCTTCATTTTATGGTAACCAGTGCTTGATAAATATCTTTTATTGTAAAAGTGAGTGTTACCATTATTGGTTGTTCTTAAAATAGACGATGAAACCTTCGTGACTAAACGATACATACTGGGCGATCCTCGTATTCCTATTTGATGCGCGCGCGTGTATATGTATATATATAATTTGTGCTTCTGTATATGTAAGTAAATGTAGATTCTCTGTCAAAATACTCAAGTGGAAAATGTGATATGGTATGCGTTTTGATAAAAACAAGAGCAGAACTTATTATTATATATACAGTAGTTAGTAATAATAATAATAATAAATAATAATAATAATATAATAATAATAATAATACTACCTGTATAATAATAATAAAAAATAATAATAATAATATAATAATAATAATAATAATGTTTGTTATTATTTACGACCGACCACCGACCAATTATTATTATAATAAATATAATAATAAAAAATAATAATATATAATAATATAATAATAATTAATATAATTATTATTAGTCCCATTATTTTATAATAATTACACTTATATTATTAATAGCAAAAAAATTGATGGAGTTCATCCATCATCATACAACATCGTCAGCACAACTACTATGTTATTAGTGTTACCCCACCACCCAGGGAATACAAACAAGAACCAGCGAAGAAAAGATGACTAGCTTAAGTGCGAAAGCAAATAACCAATCTTCATCGGTAGATGACGATCGCGCCATCCACGTTAGAAATGTTTGTGTATTAGCACATGTAGATCATGGTAAAACAACACTTTGTGACTCTTTAATTGCATCTAATGGTATAATAAGCAAAAAATTAGCTGGGAAAATGAGGTTCATGGATAGTCGTGAAGATGAACAAGCCCGTGGTATTACTATGAAATCAAGCTCAATAACACTAATATTTAACGATCCTTTAGATTTTAAGCGAAAGAAAAGGGAAGTGTTGGGAAAAAACGGTGACATTAAAAATAAGTATAAAACGGAGAAAGATTTTGATGAATTTATTAAAAAACAAACAAAACCTTATTTAATAAATTTAATTGATAGCCCGGGGCATGTCGATTTTTCCTCAGATGTTTCGACAGCCGTTCGACTTTGTGATGGCGCATTAGTAATTGTAGATGTCGTTGAAGGTGTCTGTGTACAAACACAAGCAGTTATCCAACAAGCGTGGAGGGAAGGATTAAAACTATCACTTGTTTTAAATAAAATGGATCGATTAATTTTAGAGTTACAAATGACCCCGTTAGAAGCCTTTTTGCATATTACACACATTATCGAAGAGATAAATACAATTATAAGTTCATTCATTGCATTTGATCGTATGACACAAGACGAGGAGGAAAATGATGGGGGAAATGGTACTACTGAAAATTCCATGTTTGATGATGACAGTGTATTAGAAAAAGAGCATTTATTTGATCCCAGGCGTTGCAATGTTATTTTTGCAAGTGCAAAACATTGTTGGGCATTTCACATAGGCCAGTTTGCCACGATGCTATCAACATCATTGTCGTTGAGAAGAGATTCTTTACTAAAAGGTCTATGGGGGAAATTTTACTTCAATGCAAAAGATATGAAAATTTTGAAAAAAGAAAAAGGAAATCTACAACCAATGTTTGTTGCACTGGTGTTAGAAAATTTATGGAAGATATATGAATGTAGTATAGTTCAGCATAAGCCAAAAAGGTTGAGAAAGATTGTAAATCATTTGAAGCTAAGTAATATATCAGAACGTGATTTAAATGTAAAAGATACAGAGAGTATACTGAAAACCGTTATGTCAAATTGGTTGCCAATTCCAATTGCGGTATTAGGTACAATTGTTCGAAAGTTACCAAGTCCAAAAATGGCACAAAAATCTCGTGTAAATATTATTTGGCCATCACTTTTAAACATCAACAAAGAGAAAGATGACGAAGGGAACACTAAGCGCAGTGAAACTAGCCTGCATTTATGTAATAAAGTTCGTGAATCAGTCGCAAATTGCGATGAAAAAGGCCCTTTGGTTATATTTATCGCAAAAATGGTCGCTGTTGATAAAGCAGATATTAATGGCATAGATGATCTATTATTAGATTTTGATTTAGGAGACAATGATGGTAGCACCGATGCTAACAGTGAAGTAAAAAAAAAAAGCTTGTTTATGGGATTTGGTAGAATATTTAGCGGTACCTTTGATTCAACAAATGTTGATGAATCGTCTCACTTGTATGTGTTGGGCCCAAAATACACACCATTTTTTGATAACGATGGGAATGACAACTTTCAACAACAATTTTTACAGGAAGATAATAACAATGATAATAATAAACTTTTTACAACTCAACATGCATATAAAATCAAACGCAACCGCATCTATCCATTTATGATGATGGGAAAAGATTTCCGTTTATTAAAAACAGCCCGCGCAGGGAATGTAGTTGGTGTGTTAGGACTTGAACAATACGTTGTCAAGACTGCTACAATTAGCAATACGTTGGCATGTATGTCATTCGTACCGTTACCAAAGCAAGCAGAGGCAATTTTAACAGTAGCAATCGAACCTAAGGTGCCATTGGAAGAAAATTTTCAAGCATTACGAGATGGCCTGGCCTTATTGAACCATGCAGATGCATGTGTTAAAATCTCACTGCATGATTCTGGCGAGATTTTACTTGCTGCATTGGGAGAATTGCATCTAGAACGATGCTTGAAAGATTTACGTGAAAAATTTGTTCCAAATGTTGAATTTGATGTTTCAAAGCCACTTGTCATGTTTCGTGAAACACTTGTGTATGATGATGTAGTAATTGAGAACATTACGAGAAAGCAAAACACTACCAATTCAGCCACTCACGACAATGAATCTACAGTATACGGCATGGTAACTATCCCTGACAAAACTATCACGATAACAGTTACAGCACGTCCATTGCCACAAAAAACGTGTGATTATATTTCTAAAAATCAAGATTTACTAGAGGAAATTAACGTTGAAAAAGATGATTCTGATATATATGTAGCAAAAATGAAAAAGTTTTATTCCGGTTTGTTGGCAACACTTGATAGCGATAATTCTAGTAGTAGTGCCTATTATAACCACGATTGGGAACGTGACTTGAAAAAAATATGGTCATTTGGGCCCCATTTTTCTGGTGCAAATATGTTATTAAATTTAGTCGATGATTGGAAAGATTTTCAAAGTCCATATTACAGTTACGATGATAAGAATAATGGTGATGTTAGCAATGGTAGTGTTGAAAAGCACGGGCAGCAAGAAGTATCTGCTAATGATGTTTATAAAAACTTGGAAAAGTCAATACTCACCGGTTTTCAACGAGCTGTACAAGCAGGCCCAATGTGCGAAGAACCAATGTATGGAATATGTTTCTGCCTATCAAATATAGAATTCCATGCACCAAATGCGGAAGAGCACGACGATGAAATTATGGATAGTATGGTTGATAGTTTGAGTAAGGGATTTGTGCTTAATAATACTATTGGTGATGATGAAAACAGTCAAAGTGATCCTAGTAAAAATACTAGTAACAGCAGCAATATGGCGAATATAAAAAAGTTTGGCCCTGTCTCCGGACAATTAATATCATCTATGACCAAGGCATGTCGTGATTGCTTTCAATATCCAGGATTATCAAGAAGATTAGTGGAAGGAAAATTTATGTGTAATATGCAAGTGAATCAACTGCACCTTGGTAAATTGTATAATGTATTAAACCGCCGACGTGCAGATATTTTGAAAGAAGATTTGCTAGAGGGCACAATGACATTTTTAGTAGTCGCTCGAATACCAGTGGCAGAGTCATTTGGACTGGCAGATGAATTGAGGAAAGAAACGTCTGGTTCATTTTCAAGCCCAAATTTAGTTTTTGATTGCTGGCAAACGATAGATTTAGATCCATTTTTTAAACCCCGTACACAAGATGAAAGGGAAGATCATGGCGAGTCTATTTATTCAGATCAAGGCAAAAACATTGCAAAATTATACATCGATAATGTTCGAGAGCGTAAAGGTTTAAAATCAGATAAAAAAATAGTCATAGCAGCTGAGAAACAAAGAACCTTAGCACGCAAAAAATAATGTACAGATATGTTCGTCTACGTGTTTCAATATGAAATAGTAGTGTTGTAATAATAGAGATTTAGTCACAGCGCAGCATTTTTTTTAATCCATTAATAAAGTGTATATTAGAGCCAATAATAATATATATGGTTACGTTTTTGCTATCATATTTTACTAGTAATTAATAGTGTAACATAAAATTATAATATTTTTTCTTGGTATTCTATTATCTACTGTAATAATTAAAATGTGTGTTGTATGACTATTCTTATTTTATTCTTATATACTATCTAGTATAAAAAGTGACCTATAAGTAAAGTCGTCGGAAGGATGCTTCAGCTGTTCAGCTGTTCCTATACAATCCGTTATTGTTAGCTTATGACATTCCATTCTTCACACAATATCGTTACACATATTATTATAGTGCATATCTAGTACTATGTGTGTACTATACAGTAGTATATACATCAGTAGCTACAGTAGTAATATTACCACACAACTGATGTATTATTCTATTTTTTTATTATTTTATTTATTATTATTATTATTACAGTATAGTAATACTTTTGCATTATTCGTATTTTTGTTGTTGTATAGTATATGCTGTATTATTGTACTGCACACACACACACACATGCGCAGATACATGGGCGAACATGTACAACACACATACACATAAAATTAACTTCACAAACACATTCACACGCATAAATACAAGCAGTTATACAATTACGAATCGTACGTTTCTTCATTATGGATTTAGAATCAAGAAAAACAATTGTAGAGCCAGTGCGGCAAGAATACAATACAAGGAAACGTATAAAAACTCCATTGAAACGGGATAATATTGTAAGACCGCCATCGCATATGAAATATAACATAAAACCTAATCGAATAATTCCAAAGTCACATGGGACGTTTGCAGACAGTCAAATTGCTTCATTTGCAGATTCAGAAAATCGTTTGATGAAACAAATACGTTACGAGGAACATCATAATACAGAATTAGAAAAAAAAATAAGACGTACCCATCACAATATACAAAATGCTTTGAAAACGATGGACAGATTAGCAAGGAAAGATCATATCGATGGACGAAATGCATTTTCGAATAAAAGAAACAGGGTGTTAACTAGGATACGAATTTTAGAAACGGCGTTAGATGACAAAAAAACGGCCCGGAGTAATGTTGAAGAATACAACCGAGCGTTGGTCCACAAAATAGATGAGTTGCGAAAAGGCCTCTCAAATTTACAATGGAATTTTAATGACACGAAAAAAAAGTTGACAAAATACCGTAATTTAATCGAAAAACAAATGTCTAAAGCAAATCGGATTTATGATATTCATGGAAAAGCAAAGGAGAGATTAGAAGTAGTTCAAGAGCAATTTTATTTAGAAACGAGAGATTATGAAAGTTCATTTAATGGATTGGTTAATTTTGTTGAAAATGCCAAATTGAAACAGGAAGAAGGTATAGTGCAAGAAAGACGTGCTATTTTACGTGCAAAGCATGAACATTTAAAGGAAACGAAAAGTGCATCAAACTCACGTGGAATGTTGACAGACGAGGAAGAAAATGCAATCAAAGAGCGACTGGAGAATTTAAAAGCACAATTAAATGGATCTGATAAATCTGAAAGGGATGCAAAACGCAAGATACAATCTATGGAACATGCATTTTCATTATTAAATGCCGTGCTACAAGCACAAGAACGGAACATGAATGCTTTGTCGATGAAAAAACATGTTGAAAAAGAACGAGCATTATTTGACAAACACAAGAGCAAACCATTGTCCAAAGCTCGTATAAATGAAATTATCAGTAGTTTTTTAAAAAATGAGGAAAATTTATTTAAATTAGGGGTTGCCACGCGTGAAATTAAAAACGAACTTAGCGGAGAAGAGCATACATTAAAAAATGTTAGGCAGCAATATAAAGATTTTACAGAAGGTAAAAATGGTCAGATAAAATCAGGTTTACAAGAAAAATTTGAACGAATGAATCAGAAAAAAGATAAAATTATTTTAATGCGAGATAACGAGAAGAAGAGGCACAATAAGCTACAGTCTATTTTGTTTAAATTCTTCGATGGGTTTCAAACAGTGACGGATTCATTAGGCGTATTTCGTAGCGTCAATGTACCAATGATTAACAAAAATGTAGTAAGCAGCGACAGCAGCGTGAATAATAATAAAAATAACAGCATTCCAGCGCGAGAGAAGAAAGGCAAGCTGTCTATCACACCAAATAATATCATGCAATTAATGGGTAGATTAGAAATGCATGCAACCGATTTAGCAAATAATTATTTAAATCATTTAGCTCGTATTAAATTAGAAGAAGAAGAAGCATTGCGCAATCCAAATTATAATAACGCAGATTCTCCACTTGGTGTCAATAAAAAACGCAGAATTAAAATTGCTAAACGCCCATCCATTTGGGGTCCATCAGCTATGAAAAATTTTAACTACGCAGCATCACCAATTCATACAACTTCATCTAAGCAACACTACCATACGACTGCCAACAATAACAATAATCGCCATAATAATAGCAATAGCACAACATCTTTACCGCCATTATCATTAGAGGAAAAAGCTGAAAGTGTATTATCTAAATCATTACCAGATGAATTTTACGATTTAGACCGCCCGATGTCCGTCAGTGATAGTAGAAAACATTTGTACAGTAAACGGTAACCTTTTACGTTTTTTTTGTATGAGAAAAATCTCTTATTAATATATATTAAATACTGTGTATCATAAAATTAAATACGGCGCGATAAATACGAAAAGTAAAATCCATATTATTTACGAAAGCTATCTTAAAATTAAAACGGTGTTATTTTTAATGCAAAAAATTTTATAATTTGTTGAGATTTTATAAAAAAATAAATGTATCATTTTTAACTTTAATAATATGTATATATATATATGCGAATATCCGTGTAAAAAAAATACAGTCCCGTATTTAAATTACACACACATGTGTGTATATAAATCAAATTTCGTAACTTACACGGTAATAAATTAAAAAAAAATATTTCAAGAGGAACAAAAATATCCACAGCAAACCTCTTTTTTAAAATTGTTTTTTTGTGTTTTATTAATATTATAAATATATTCTAAACTGTTAGATAAATATATCTAATTGTGTCCTCTTGTATAACAAATATTCAAGTTGGTAGTTTAACATTAAAATCACAATCATATGGCTTACCCTTTGTCGTGAGCTCGAAAACTTAAATAAGCAATCCAACACGTACTCCCAACACTATTAAATAATATTCTTGTTTGCGTTGGTAGAAATATAAAATTGCAAACGTGCAAAGGACCCCAAATTGTCATCGAATATTTTGTAGTCGTTGGCATTTCCTTCAACCACTTATCTTTCATTTTATCCCATAATGGTTTGTTTGGATTTGTAAAACTTTGTGGATTTAAAAAATGGTCCCAAGTTGTTACATACATATAAATAAAACTATTGTTTATAGGGGCGGCAATAAATTGATTTGCGGCGACCTTAGGTACAACCCTTCTTAACGCCGTTCCAATAGGCAAATTTTTACTTAATGTAGTAGGATATTTAAGATCTAACATTCTGTACCAAAAATATAATGGAAACGATGACAGAATGAAAGCAATTCCTACTTTGAAACATCGATTGTATTGAATATCTTGAAAACTTTTTACGCAATCAGACTCTATTTTTTGTGCTAACATATCACCTGCATAACCAACAACGAATGCAGTTGAAACATTTGTTTGTATCGGTTTTGTTTGCAACAAGTTGAAGTAGTGCCTCCATACTTGACGAAGCATCCTTGGCATCTATGTATCTATCTAATAATTTTTTTTTCTCTCACTCCTGGTGTGTTTGTATGCGTAATTGTAAGGACGCAGACAAACCGAAGAAAGATTTCATCAATAATAATTAATAATACTGTAGTACTACTATTATTATTATAATTAATAAATAATATAATAATAATAATAATACACACACATCATCAACATCACATCACACATGTAGAAGAGTATAATATATATATAGTAATAGTGTAATAAAATAATAATAATAAATTTGAAATATAATAATAGTAAAACAGCACAGCATAGAGTATTACAATAATAAATTTCAATAAATTATAATACTCCGTAATAATAATAATGCTGACTATGACTATATTACTAACTGCTATATATAACTGCTGTGTGTGTTGGACGACGACTATGCTCATTGGGATGGGGTCGTGACGCTAAATCCCAACCTTGATGTAAATACATGTACGTATCTTAACAAGTATACGGTACCTATCAATATAATATTTAAATCAAGTTAGGGATTTAGCGTCATGTGCTCATCCCGATAGGAAATCTCTTTACTATTATTTATTATTATATTATTATTATTTTTTTTTATAATATTATATATTTATATTATTTTTTAGTTATTCTTACCACCACCACATCCAGGTATTATTATTATCAATTGTATAATAAAATAACATATTATTTGTTAAAACTATGTCATCGATTCCGTTTCAATCGCGATTCATATTCTTTAAATGAGTTTAATACTGAACCATCGCTGCGCCGAGCTTTACTTGCAGTGTTAGATCTATTATTGTTATGATGGTATCCACCAAAATGAGCGCGTTCTTGTTGAAAGAAATTTCTATTTCGTTTTTTAGAAGTCGTATGCATGTTACCATCCTTTTTATTGTTTAAAATGGCATCTGTCAGTTGATTATCTTGTCGTTTTTCTTGCAATGCTTTCATTATATTTTTTACATTTTGTACATTGTATTTCTGTGGCAATTCAACTTCTGCCATTGCCATTGAGGTATCAATAATTTGTTTAGCGTCTTTGATATTAGAAGTCGAAACATTTTTAGCATCTGTATTATTATCCTGTTTTAAATTATTATTATAATATTCCATAAATTTTTCATCTGTCACACTCTCGTTTTTCCCAATATTATCTATAGACAAAGACGCGGTCGTAAATTTACTTTTAGAATTTACTGACGAGATTGAAAAGTGCTTATTTTTGGATACATCTCCCTTATTATTAGCATTAGGACCACCCCCATCGTTGTTGATGCCGTTAGTTCTATTACCATCTAATTCTTCAGTATTTATACCACGGTTTGAACGTTTTTGTTTACGGTCCTTTTGATCTTCGACAATGCTTTTTAATTTTTGCATAGTAGCGACATTGTTCGACGCGTCCACACTATCATCGTTGCCTGCAACTGATGTCTTTCGCAACTTCCTCTTTTTCCTTTTTTTAAACATGTATTTTTCAGCAAAGCGCTCTTTGAATATGGATGTTCCGATGGGATGGTGAGTGTGGCGGCAGCACACACAAAATTGGCAACAATGGTAGTGTTTATATACAAACAGGATACAGTAATGCTGTACTGTTATATACTCAAGCGCAGCGTGGTCTTCCTGTGTAGGTAGTGTTATAGAGTCTATAGTGGTCTATTATATTATATACAGTATATAATAGGCGCAAGGAAAGTGTCCGCCCGGAGTCCGGAAGTATTCAGGCGGAATCGGAATGAATCCGGAAAGACCAGACACAATAACAACACACGCACCACACCATTATTAACAGTAGTAAATAAATGTGATGATTAGTAGTCGTCTACCACTGGTGTGGTATAATAATAATAATAATAAATAATACCGTACTACTATATAGTACTACTACTATACTACTAAATAAATGTATTATTATTATTACTACTACTATACACACACCTACACCATCATCATCATTGGTGTATATACAGCAGCATATTCGCAGCAAGTGTAAGACGGACGCCACACGTACATATTCACCATTACAGCATTTGAAAAATTAGATCCCCCAAAATCTATCGAATAAAACGAATATAAACAACAGCAATAATGCATGATGTTGTACACAGCAACCCAATAGATATTTTATACCGTGGATTTTGCCCCTGTTCAAAGGATAGGGATGTGTTTAAAAATTATAGAACAGTTATGCCAAAGCGGTTTCAAACACCAAGCAAACGTTTTTCTCGATTTTTACTGGTATTTTTGCTATGTTCTATAGCATCTGGCCCTTTGAATTCTTGGCCTACTATAGAGCCTCTATTAGGCGAACTACATGTGCTTGGTTCGACATTTAATCATTCGTCTGTTCAATTAAACGAAGTACAAACGCTAGGTTTTTCGTTTGGGTCACTACTTAGTATCCCGCTAGGTTTAGCATATGACGTTTTTGGCCCTGGGTTGACCGCAGCTGGTGGTGCCTTTACTGCATCGGTTGGAACATTGTCGATGGCATTGGCTATATCTAATACAAGGTATAACTGGATATTATTTTGGGCGTACCCGTTAGCAACTATTGGTGGGAGCATGAACAGCATGGCAATTCTTGGGTGGCAATGGTTAATGCCTGAAAGACAAAATTTAGTAAACTCACTGTATGGGGCGTCGTTAGCTATTTCAGATACTTTCGCTATTGTTGGAGTTTTACTAATTAATAGAAACATTTTGACTTTGCGAACATTTTTTTTATTAATTGGCATGGTGTCTTTATTTGTTTGTATAGTTTGTTATTTAGTCACTCCTAGTAAATTTGAAAATAATATACATTACATGATAGTGCTAAATGAAAATACGAAGTATGAGCGTGAAAAATCTAATTTTAATAGTATTGATAGAGTTAGTCCAAAAAGTAGACGGAAAAAAAATCTTCAGGAAATCAATTATACGACGGGAAGTGTAGGACAAGAAACACATCAACATAATAATGATGATGAAAAGAATGAAGAAAATGCAGAGGATATAGCACAAATAAAAAGCCAAGCAGATGAACTAAGAAAAGATAGTACATGTAGCACTAACTTCAAACAAATGTGGAATGGCATAAAAGGCTCTTGGAAAGTTATTATGAAGTTTCCTGTACCAATGTGTTTAGCACAGTGTTTTATATGTATGATCTACTGGGGCAGTTTTTATCCAATGGCGTCCATGTATAATTATTATGTTTTAATTTTTGGTATTGATGACGCAGTGACACTTGTAGATGCTTTTAGTGTCATATACGGTATCACAGGTAGTGTGTTTACTGTAGTAGCTGGGTGGCTATGTGATCGATGGGGTTTAGTTCGTTTTCTTCGTTATACTGTTATTTTACTTATTGTTACGGCAACTTTACAATTGATACCAAATTATAAAATACAATTATTATGGATAACATTATGGACCATGAACTTTAATTTATTTATGATCATTTATATTCGCTTGACCATGCATTATGCCCCAATGGAAATCTTTGGGGCATTCCAAGGAATGCTTGGAACCTTTATGGTACTTCCTCAATTAATTTGTAGTGGAATGTTAAGAGCATATTTTACAAAAGCTTATTCAAATTCACCAATGCAATTTTATTATCCATACATAATACTAAATGGGCTAACAATAATATTTGGTATATTATTATGTGTATATTGGTTGAAGTACCCACCACCAAAAGTAGGTGCAGTAATCTGGGGCAAAAACGGCGATATATATGAATCAATGGAAGAAATGGAAGCTGATTCAAGTAGCAAACCGTTAATCGATAGAAGAAGTGAACAAAATTATACTAACGCCGCCGTACATTATGATTCTGATGAAATACGTGGTAGTTTCGACAATCAGGACTTTAACGATGCTTTAAAAGGGGAAGGCACAAGCAACAACAATAAGATGAAACCTAATTACGAGAGTTTCTTTTAGAAAAGGGCTGCCCCCTTTACGATAGTGTACAAGCTGACGTACATTGCTTTTTCGTATCAATATATAATTTTATTGTTAATATTTAAAGTTAATAAACTTATGATAATTTTACCACTCGAGATAAATACTATGCTCAATACTCATTCTCAAGAATATATATGCTCCTCATTAATTTACATAAAATTTTAATGTCTCTTATATACTCGTATGTATTACGAGCGATATATATATCATATATACGCGCGCATAATTTTATATTTATCTTACACTATATCTTTTACTACGAGTATTATTTACGAGTATCTTGTAACTCAAATTAATTTTCTTAAAATAAAATTTTATACCTGGTGATTAATAATAATATCATAATATACTGTTACTCGTAGAATATAAATATGTGTTCAATATGATACGTATGAATGTAACTTTCGATTTATGGGGTGAAATCACCACCATTCACATGGTTATTCGATATCATTTTATTGTTCTTGACATATCCAATAGATTTGATTTTTGGGGAGTTCAAAACTTCATCGGTAACTAAATTGTATGGCGATGACATTCTTACACCATCCAGTTCATTACAATCATCGTCATCCTCGAGTAGATTTTCAAAATATTTTCTAGAGTAACATTCGATTATTGTGTCACGAAAAGGGTTTGCTAGAACTTTAAACGTTTTTTCCGTTATAACGCTTGGCGATTCAACATTGCTAATGCTGTTATGCAAGTTACGCTTTACCATTTTTTTCGCAGTTGCTGGCGTTTTCGCATTACTATTGTCACTACTGCTGCTGCTTCTACTACTACTACTACTACCTGCTTTGTTTTTTGCATTATAGAAATGGGAAAAAGGTTTGTCATTAAAACTTGAAAAATCAACAACAACATCATTTACCACAAAAATCAATTCATTAAACTTTTTCCCTTGTTGATATGCATATTTTTTCAGTGCATGTTTTATATATTCAAAATTTCTTTTCGACTCCCCCTTTTTAATACCAAATACATGGCATTCTTTTTGCTCTACAGAAAATGTTTTAGCACTTACTTTAGATTCCACAACTGTATCCATATCATGTATGAAAAATCTTTTTTTCGACTTAAATACACTCATATATTCCTTTTTAGAAATTGCATAAATTTCTGTATACCCAGCTTCATTTGGCAATAGTGTATCAATTGTCATAGTATGCATATTTTTGATAGATATTTTCTCGCTGTTTTCGCTCAAATATGGACCATTTAGAAAAACCATTTGCTGTACATCTTCAACATCATTGAATCGTTTACAATGCGCATCACATAGCTGCTTTATACTGGCTCTTAATGATGCATCATATTCATACGATCGACCTTGGTATTGATGAATTATTACCCGTAATTTATTGTCTGCACTATTTCCAAAATTAAACATTCTAGATTCATCCCATACTTGCTTGTATTGTTTCAATGCCATTGGATGATGCTGCTGCATCGTATAATAATCCATTGCCAATATTTCATTTCTGTATTGTTGCTCACGAGGGCCTCGTTCTTTTTTAGGATAAAATCTACGTAAAAACACTGACGACCATTTCGTAACTTCTTTGATTTGACCTTCGTTGTACTTTGTTATTTTCAAAATTTCCTCCTTAGTAATGTTAGGCATGTAAGATGGCAAAAATTGGTACAGCATCGTTGCTACAATTAAGCTTGGTGTAAAACGCAATGATGTCATGTCTAGCATTAGTAAATCAATCTTTTCCATAATTTTTTCAAAAGGCATTGCTGGAAATGCAGCAGGACCAACAACATCACCAATTGATACACCCGACACAATCTTACGTTTTAATGGCAATAGGTTCTTTTCAGCATGTTCGCCATTCGATGCTCTTTTATTCAGTAAATATTTTTTTAACAATTGATATCGTATTCTAACTTTTTTATATTTTTTTCCGGTGCCACCTTCTACGTAACTTTTAGATACTATTTGGAGGTACTTTAATTGTCCATATTGATAAAGCTTTCTCATGTACAAATTCATCCATGAGAATGCCGTTACTGGTGTTATTTTCCAATCAAACTCCTTTAGCATTTTCATTTCCATACTAAAAATATCTTTTACTTCGTATGCACCATCCGTAGTAGTAACAAACTCTGAACCTCGTGGAGCATATATTTCTTCAACTTTCGATGCAATTAAAAGTGAAGCAACCCCAACCAGTTGCAAGTTCGAACGTTTTAAATTTTTCACAATTGATAAATATCTGTCGACATTAATAAGTGCTAAATGTAGTGTCTCTCTTTTTAACCGGTACTCTTGGCACACCTCGGTCATCCAATCAAATAGAATTGCACGCATACGTGGATTTAGATTCTTTTGCCTGGTCATATAATCATGTAATGGATAACATTGTAGTTCACGAAAATGTAACTTTTTCCAAATTTTTAATTCAATTTCAGTCATATTGTTGAAAAGCGTTTCCATTGCTGACCCTGTTATACTTGTTGATGCATTTACCATTTTCTTCAATGATACTAAGTTTGTACCAGGATCTCCCCCCACATTACCCAACAAGCATTTGCTATTGTTATTACTACCCTTGTTTTTATTGATAAGAATGTCAATTTCATGGAAAAATTTTGGTAGATTAATTGATCTTGGCATAAAATCGTTTCTTTGTCCATTTACAACACTATTACCAGGTCTTAGTATAACATTCTGTTGGATTTGACTAATTTTAGTTTGATTCACGTAATTGCGATTATTATTTCGTCCACCAGCTGTAGTATCGGTATTAGCTGCGGCCCTCACGTTGCTACTGTTGTTGCTATCGTTACTACTACTGTTTTGTGTTTCTTCTGCTGCTGCATTTACACTATTCTTTTTTGCATGAGCAAGTAGTGAAGCATGGCGTTGTCTACTGGTTGTTCTTCTAATTTTTCGTTTGGTTAAATTGCCATTCAAAAGATGTTGTGACTGTTTTGCATCTTTACCACGATAATCACCACGCGTCCTTTTTCTAAGATTGCTTCCTTTCATACGCGAGGTACTGTTATTCCCTTTACTAGACATTTCACAGATTGAATTGAATTTGTTGAATTTAAGCTTGGTGTAGTAGAAAAATGTTATTGAGTTGCGGCGTATTAAAATAACTACAAACTTATCCGATGTAATATAATATGTATATCAGTCTGTGCAGGTTGATTCAAAACGAAGTAATGTTCCAATCGGCATAAGAATTTGAACTAATAATGTACGTGTGTATACAATAAACGACGTGGATGCTTGGCGTCCCAGGCACCATTAGTTGGATACGCATGGTGTGATATACTATTATCAATATTATAGCAGTAGTATGTATAGAAGAAGAAGATAATATTATTGTTGTTGTAGTGCACTAGTAATAATAATATATAATAATAATGTGCCTGGAATAAAACTATAATAAAAAACAATAATATTCTCTGTTATTATAATAAATAATAATTTCATGAAAATAGATAAAATAAAAAAAAAATGTTTTGTTTGGCATGGAATTGGTTCCATAGTACCTGGTTCTATAATACATTTTCTGCTAGTGTCTTGCATCGCGCGTACTCGTGGTGTCGACTTAATTGTTTAACCTGGTCTCCTATTGTTATGCTTGTTATAGCTATGGAAAGTGACACTGTACAATTTCTAATTCATGTAGAACACTATGGTGTATAATTATATTATACATCTAGCTACTCTAAAAGGGTCGACTCTCTCCGTGGCGTGGCTTGCTCGCTACTATGGGCGTAGTACTAGAAGATATGGCTATTGTTGGACACTATTATTAGTTTCATCTTACAACATGCATTACCATCCATAGCCATGCTGTCCTATGCTATTATTTTCAAAGCAAGTCCAGGCAGCCCGCCAAAACAATTACCAGGTGCGTACCACTGAGCTGTCCATTTACTTCCTACATAGCATAGACGACCATTTCCCTCCAATTACAAGCTAAAGCCCGAACCGCAAGCATCGACACGAGCTTAATTACTGTGGCAATACCACCGTCCGATAAAGTTTTTATGTACCAGAATTTCCGTAAATAGGGAAAAGTATACTTGAAAGGTATTACATAAAACAACATTTCGATAAATTTGGGAATAATAATATGGTAAAAAATAGTATGTTCATTTTTATTATCTCTTCTTTTTTTTATTTACACAATATGTGTCATGCTTCTTTTACAGACCCACTCTCTCTTCTCCAAGAGATCAATCCGAACCATCATCTAAAAAAATTGCAGCACCAAAATCAAGCATATCATCACTGCCACGATGTTTTATTGGACTATTTTGCAGACTGTTGCTACCAGCAGCAGCAATATTATTACTTGCATTATTGTTGTTGACTATTTTTCCATCGCTTAAATTACTCAAAGCAGCCAATGCATCTTCCACGCTTGAAAACCCATCTTTATTGCTCCCTGAGCGAACGCCTTTACCCTTTCCCATTTTGGTATTTCCTAGATCTGGTATCGCACTTTTAACATTCGACATATATGAATACCGTAAGACTTGTTGATTCTGCGTTTTTAAATTTTGTTGATGCTTTTTCATCAATACATCCATTTGGTTTTTTAACTTCGATATTTTGGGATTGGTAAGTCCAACATTACCAGCACTACCAGCAACATCATTATTTGATATTTGATGTCGTTTGTTTTTAACACTTGTACTTCTATCTACGTTTGTCATCATCATTGTTGTTGATGGTGATGATGCCGAACGGTTTCTTTTACGTTTACGCTTATTGTTGTTATTTGTATCTAATTTTGCACGTGATATGTAGTCTCGATAATAATCCATTGCTTTATTATGAATAGGGTACAATGTAAACAATTTTTTCAAGGCTTCATTTGACAATTCTTTCTTTATTTCTTCATCTTCATTATTGTTTGTATCGTTGTTGTTTTTATCTCTACTTTCGCCATCCTTCTGCGCTTTTAATGCTGTTGTTAAACGTTGAACTTCAATATTTCTAGTTTTTTTGTGGTGCATACGCAGTTTTTGTAAATGGCTTTTCACATGTTCAGATGTTAGGGATTCTGGCATATATCCCATTAATTTCATCAATTTCTTTGGGGAGGCCTTTTTAATTGAATAATCAAAAATTGCAAATATAAAACGTACATGCATCGCGTATGTAAAAGGAACACTGAAGTTAATATTTGAAGCATTCGAATTTGCTGATGTATTGCTACAGCTATTATTATGATTTTTTGATTTTTTCTTATTTGCATCGATTGGTGACTTTATAGATGTCTGAATCACATTTTTGCTTCTACGATTGCTATCTTTTTCTGGAACAGGAATATTTGAGGTATTTTTCATTGTTGTTGTTGCATTTTTTATGTCGGCACTGAAATTGTTATCACCAATTACAACAGGCAATGTGATCTCATTTACAGTTTTTGAATGCGTCACACTCACGTCTGGCACTGCAGATGCAGGCGTGGAGGATGTTTTTAAGCGATTATATACATCAAGCAAAGCAGTACTTCTATTTACATTTTTCATCGTTGATTACGATGACGACGAAGGGTATCGTTTTCGTTTCCCGGCTGATCGTATTTTTATTTTTTTTAATAATATAACCGCGCTCGTAAGACTTAATTTTCGCAACAAGCCATATATTTGTTTTGCATTGGGTACAAGGTAAACAACTTTCTCATGTGTTCATGCGGCAAATTGGTGCATGACTTTCAGTACCAACAATGGGTGCAAATAATAAAATAATAATAATAATATAATAGAGTATATATAAAAAGCGAAAAGAAGAAAAGGAGTGCCAGGGACGGAGTGCGAAGAAAAAAAAAAAATAATTGTAGTATATATAGTGTAATAGTAATATAATAACATCATCACATCATTATAATAATAAAAGGTGCTAAAGGCCAATAATAAATAATATAATATGCCAATAATATAATAAATTATTCCTGCTGCCCTGTGTATTATGTTACTGTGTATTATAATGGAATGGGTGAAGTTTCAATAATAATAAAATAAATAATACAAGTCATTTTCATCGATTCCGTCGTCACTGAGCTGAGCTGGCCCAGCTGGTATAATAGCATGGTATCACTATGAGAGAAGGCAGTACACTGTACACGCATGTTAATAATATTAATACACAACAACAAATACATCAGGCTTTGGCTGAACCTGAACTAGATTGTGGCAGAAGCAGCATCGGGAGGAGCTCTATACTGGAGGGTCCACTTAGTATAGTTTCATATAGGGGACCAGGCGAGGGTGAATAGTACTGTATAGTACTGCACACGATTCTATCAATAATAACAATCAGTTAAACATTGCACAGCTCTTGCTTGCACAGCTCTGCACAGCACTTCAATTTAAATTATTATTTAAAAATTCACTCCCTGCTGGCCTCCATACTATTATATTATATTATATTATATTATATTACATACTATTATTAACACGCAGGTACGTATAGTCGTGTCTGCAATTATTATTCAAACTACCAACCTAATACTGATACACTATAACAATGCCTCACACACGTTGCAATTCAAAATGATAACTACTACATTGCTGTTTATAACTAGTTACTATGCAATTATTATTGTAATAATAATAATTAAAATTATATATTATTATTATATTATAGTATAGTGTATTTATTATTATTATTATTATATTATTATTATTATTTATTATCACACAACATAAGGATAAAACACACGTACACACACACACACGCAACTGTCACTCGCCATGCAATACGAGTCTGTACTGCCAATAGAATATATACCTATACATACGTCAACACGACCAGCGTCCGATAATTTAGAGAAAGAAAGAATATAGTTTACCAAGATGATGCTCACACATAGACCCGCATATTCTAGGCCGTTAGATCCTTTGCATAATTTTAAAATTAAAGTCACTGTAAAAAAAGTTAGGTCTGGAGAAGTAAGTAAAAATAAGAAAGGGAAGAAAAAGAAAAAAGATGGCGAGGAGGACGAGGATGCAGATCGAATGAAAGACCCATTTTTAAATAAATCATGGAGCTTTACATTTGAGTGGCAAGAAAAGAAATTTTCTCCACGTGAAATATTTAAATTAGAACCAGATAAAGGTGATTTTCTTTCCCGAAAACGAAATCAAATTGAAATAGGCTACCACAAGCAGTTAAAACGTTTGAAAAATAATGGTGTAGATATTACACCACAACCTGGTGTAGTAATATCAAGTAAAGTTGATAAAGATGGTTTCGTACCAAAGGAAGAAAAAATTCCAATTACCACATCGCATAATTTTAACCGCACGGAAATTGGCGATGCAGTCGTAAATTTTTCCGCACGTACTGGTAACCAAACTGTATCAACTGCGAAAACACGTTTAAAACGGGAAACATCTATGACTGTTATGCAAATACTTGCAACGGTTGACCTTGAACCCGAGGATTTAGTACCGAAAAAAGGTGTCGTCAAACACAGGGAGTGGATGCATGATATCAAGAAGAAAGAAATAGTCCTTTGTCAAATAAAATTAAATGATAAGAATGGGCTCTTAGAGATGAAACCACCTTTTGCATTTGAACCATATGGTGCAGGCCGTGATTTATCAAATTTGAATTCTGATAAATCAAAGGAGCAACGAGCACGCGGTACCTATCAATTCCGCTCTCCAAAAGGAGCAGTGTATGAATACACACTGGAGAATGCCGCACCAGTAACGGATGAAATTATGGCAGATGATATAGAATTGTTAGAGCGAAAGGAAGATAAAGAGAAAATTGAGTCGTACCGGAATCAAACTGGGTCAAGGTTTGCACGCGCTGTTGACAGTGAATCAGATGTTTGCATGGCAGCTATGTGTGAAATTGTATCCGCAACTAAATTTGACGGGGAGCAATTGTATGTGCAATGGAAAGTGTTGTTGCCACCCGTAGGTTGGGATTGGAGTCCAGATTTATCTAAAAGCGAAATTATGGCGTTGAGCAGTGGCAGCACACAAATTTGTACTGCATCGTATAATTCTACGGGCAAAACGAAGTTAACTAGTCTAATACATCCTACTGCTAATTTCAGTTTTCCGTTAGAATTTCACTTTGTATCATCCAATGGCGACGATCCATTAAAAGCACATAATTTGCCACGTATTTATTTCGAAGTTGGAAGCGCCGGTTCATGGGGGCGCCATTATAATGAAGGGTATGGCTACTTAACAATACCGCGCCAAGCTGGCGCATACGAAATGACTGTAAATACATGGAAACCACATGGTACTATTAGACAACGAATGGACGATTTTTTCCTTGGTGGTTCAAGGCATTTATCGGACCATGTGAATTATGTGGGTTTGTTAAAACCATTAGAACAAGGTCCATTTCTGAATAAATATGGATTTTCCACAGATTCATCGGGTTCAATACGTATACGAATGAGTGTAATATTGCATCATCAAGAACGTCCTCCACCGTTAGCAGCAGGTGCAAAATTGGATGAACATGGAAATTTGATACCAGGTGCAAGTACTGGTACCGGTACTGGCGGTATAACAGAAGTTAGAAAGTCTCGTGGTGTAAATGATATTTTAGGAACATTAAAGTTAAATCGTACATCAACATTAAGTGAAGTCATGGGACGTGTAAAATCAGGTACAAGCTCATCAGAAGCTTTATCCACGATATATTCTAAATTACGAAGTAGTAGAGACCCACGTACTTTTGCGGAACGGTCAAGGGCGGGTAACCTTTCGCCAACACGTTCAGCAATGGGCTCCCCAACACGAGGTTTTCCAGGAACACCGCAGAGCTCGTTTAGAGCAACGCCGAAAAAAACGCGAAAAAAAGGTAGTGCATTATTAGCTAGGTTAAAAAGGAGTAGCAGCAAAAAGTTATCAGGGGATGGAGGCCAGTGATATTAAAGCATTTATATGTACATTGTATAAAATTAAATGTCATCGTGTCTCTTCTGTCTCTCCCCCTTTCGTCCTTTGTGTGTTGTGTGTTATGTGTCTCCGGAGAGAATAGCATATTATACGATTATTGTGTGATGAAGTAATACTAACTATAAATTATATTAATAATTGCGTTAACATATATTATTATTACGTAGTGATTTCATTTCAGATGGTTCTATAGTTGTTAAAATAGTATTGGCGGGGCTATATACTGTGCTATGTGCTATACTACTAACACTACGCACGACACTATCCTACATGTTGACATTGCTTACTGTTAAATACTATTCGTGCACCAATTATTATTGATGATTATCTATTATATATTAACAAGCCTATTGATATCGTAATATTATAATAAGATTTGGTCGCGCATAATTATCACGTAACCTTGTATAATATACAGTATAAAACAACAAGATAACAAAACCAACCCACTTCCACAACTCACAAGAACCACCATTTTGTTGGTGCATCTCTTTTTTTTATTTTATTTTATTATTATTATTACATGTATTTATTATTATTATTATTATTATTTATTTATTAACACTTTCTACTGTGTTTTGTAACTAACTGCACACAAAAAAATATCAATATTTTAATGGAATGAATCTTCCTTTTTTTAATCGTCTATGCTGGTATGTACAAATAATTAAAATGATCTTTTTTCTTACATAATTTTACTATTAATATTAGTAATAACAATACAATAAGTATTTTCATTATTAATAATACAACATTTTTTTTATTAAACAATTGGGGTATATATATATAATAAGGTTTACTAAAAACATAATCTTTATTATTTTTTTAGTAGTGTGTAGTAGTATTATTATTATTATTATTAGGTGGTATTATTATTTAGCTATTTTTCGTTTTTTTGTTTGTCAAATCTTCATCACTTCTCATACGCACCGTGCATCTTTCCACATCGGATACAATAGACAATACATACACGACACATAGACCTCAAAATAGAACGCCTCCAGCCATGGCGAACACAACAACATCGCAGCAAGTTACCCAGGAGAAGAATGGCGCAACAAATGGCCTAATTGACGCTTTTCAAATTTTAAATAAATTTAAACAAAAAATAACAAGTGGTAACATTCTCATATTTTTAGATTATGACGGGACGTTAAGTCCGATAGTCGATAATCCAACACAGGCAAAATTGCCATTGCAAACAAAAAAAACATTAGACTTGTTCGCACAGAAGTTTTCAACAATTATAATAAGTGGTAGAGCACATAATAAAATCTATAATTTTGTGCAGAATGATCAAATTTTATATTGTGGTAGTCACGGTCTTCAAGTCAATGGTGTGACAAAAGGTTTAAATATTGCACAATTTCAAGTTGGTACAGAATATTTACCATTATTACAAATGTGCGCCAAAGAAATACAAGAGCAAATTATTGATAAGATTAAAGACTCAGAAATTGAATGGAATGGAGTTTGCTTTACAATTCATTATAGACGAGTTGGGGATAAAAAAAACCAAGAGGTATTATTGAAACGTGTATATGATATTGTTGAACGTTTTAATATAAAAAATGTAAATAACACAATAAATAATATTAATGTAAATACTAGTAATAATGGTAAGGATGCCAACCTCAAAGCGTTAAATGGACTTACCGCTCGAAAAGGCAAAATGGTGGTTGAAATTGTACCGGCAATAGAATGGAATAAAGGGAAATGTTTATCATGGGTCTTAGATCAATATGTTAAAGGAAAGAATGATAAACAAGGAAAACTGGAAAAAAAAGAAGTATCTTGTAGCCCAACAGTTTTGTACATTGGTGATGACATCACGGACGAAGATGCTTTTAAAATTGTAAATACGTTGGATGAAGACTCTGGATTTGGAATTGTTGTTTATGATAATAACATCGAAGCATTAAATCGAACAACAAGTGCCAAATATTTTTTACCATCAACAACGAAAGTAGAATCTTTTTTATATCAATTATTAAAAGTCAGTACCATTGCGTAATGTGTATAAAATCTGGCAACAGTATAAAAAAAAAGTTTATTGTGTTCGTGTACTGACTATTAAAACAAATTATTACACGCACGACTTTATAAAAATTTTAAATTTTTAAAAAATAATTTTTTTTTTGCCCTCCCTCCTCTCTTTTATATTTTTAAACACACACAAACACGTATTTAAATTGTCACACGTGAACATTCTAAAAATACGTTTTCCCTCCCCCCCCCTTTTACTTTTTATTTTAATTTATTCAACCCGCATCAGCGTTTTTTTACTAGTGCCATTTGATGTTACGGGATTCGCATGGGCAGAGGATGGAGAACCGCCCGTTCTACTTTGGTTTAACATCCCCATATACTCGAGGGCAATACGTTTCATTGATACTTCCTCTGTTTTTTTATCGAGAACGTTACCAAAATGTCTAATTTTTTTCACAACACGATTTAACCATTTTGGGCCTACATCTGTGCGTACGTATATAGCACCACGAAAAGCATCTTTAGATTTTTTTTGACCAAGTACATGGGTTATTAAATGTTGTGAACGTACAAATTTACGAGCTGTTTCTTGTAAAATAAAATTAGCCTTACGTGACATATCTAGTTCATGAATAGTACCTGCATGATCAATCCTTCTCCTACGCTGTTTCAATCGTGCCTGCCGCATTTGGCTTATTCTATCAAACAATTTCACACGTAATATGAAAGGCGCATGTGATTCTCGATGATAAATTCTAGTTTGTTTAATCTGAAAATCAGTATTGATAACTTTATACGTTTCGTAGTTCCATTTAAACGATTTTTTTTGTACTTTATACCATCTCCAACACGCTTGAATAACACGAGATGCTGTGTGTTGCATGGCAGATTCACGGCAACACTTTATAGTGTAATTGTGAGCACGTTCTTCCAATTCCAACAGACCCGTTAATTGCAATACATTTGCTGTCATTGCTGATATTGATAAGCGCCCTACAATTGCACTGACAACACACGCAAATTTTGCAACTGTTGTCGCAGGTGTGATACGTCCATATCCTATAGCAGTTAATGTTAACATTTTCAACCAAATGGCGTCAAGAATATGTAAATATGGTGTTTTAAAAATTTTCCCATTTAAATCTTTACAATATTGTTCTGGTTTCCATGCACAGTACCATCCCTCAGATACATATACGATGAAACCACCCACTCCCATACATATTGAAGACAGGAGTGCTAAACATAATTGTGGATTCCATAAATAAATAAATTTATACGCACTGCTTGAAGTAAACGACAAATTTGTTAATTTACTTATAAATTCTCCTTCTTGCGAGTGCAAGTCGGACAAATAATACAAATATACAAACAATACATAAAAACGTATAAATGGCAATGATGTCAGAAACACCAACATAAATGGCGTTTGTTGATCTGGGCTATATATGACAGCCAAGATTTCTTCTATGAATGGAGGTACATGCCCAATTGTCAGCATGCATTCAATTACAAATGGTATAATTCTATTGGAATTAAACATATTCATGTGTACGGTAACTTCCGGATGATTAATTTTATCATAATATATTTCTTCCTGTTGAAACTTATATACAACATAAATAATCATGAACGTTAACATTGTCCCAGCACCTCGCAAGGCATTGACAGTAGGTAAATTGTATTTTATTGGATACGCGCGAGGTATTCCTATTTTATCTCCATCAATACAATTTGATTTGTGATAATTAGTTGAATGGAAATCACTACATACATATTGTACATCAAATGCATTTATAGTGTAGTTTGTATGCCAGGCATATGTATTTTGTGCAATATTTACGACCCAACTTAAAAGGACTAATATGCATTGATATTTTCGCCACTTTTGCATTCTTAAAATTTGTCCGTACATACTTCGTTGTTTTCTACGCTTTATATACCCCAACGATCGTTTCTTACGTGCTTCTTTGTTTATTTCATTACCATTACGATTGCTCTTATTGTTACGAGGTGTTACTTCTGTTTCTTGTCTACCATCATTTTCTTTCAATAATGTATCGTGCTCTACCACATGTTCCGTTGTTGTCGTCGTTGTTGTGGTAGTAGTAGTAACAATGGTTTTTCTTGTTGTTTTAACATTGCTATTGTCTATAATTGTTTTTGTTTCCACATTTGTTTTAACATCACTATCTATAACATTTTCTTTAATTATTTTTTTTTTAGGTACGGGAGTGTTGAAGGAGGACGAGGATGGTGATAATGTTGTTCTAGTTTGTATTTCTTCTTGTTTTATTGATGGTAATGGTTTCTCCTCTTTTTTCTCTTCTTGTTTTATTATTGATGGCAATGGTTTCTCCTCTTTTTTCTCTTCTTGTTTTATTGATGGTAATGGTTTCTCATCCTTTACAAATTCTTCAGGATATATTTTCGACGATACTTTACGTTGTTTTTTTTTATTTTTCCACAAACTTAGTCTAGATGGTGCTTTTTTTGTAGGTGATGGAGAATTTTGTGGTGGTGATGTGCTCTCTAGTATGCTTGCATTATTATTATTATTATTATTATTTACATCTGATTTTTCTACTTCTACAATTGTATTTTCTTCTTGTTGTTCTTTTTTGCTACTTAAGATCTTTTGTATTTTATCCACCCCTTTCGACACAACTGTTGTTGGGCCATGGCTGTTCATCTCCTCCATGTTGCAGCAGCAGCTGTAGTTAGGTCCGTATGCGTATATGTATGTTTGTCAATGCAACGTATTGGTACCATGTGTGTTTCATCTGCACTAAACAATGTGTGTGTGTATATGTACAAATATATGTATGTATATATATATAGGATACTTGGTACATTAAAAAAAAAGAATATATAATATTATATTATTAAATTATTATTTTATTATTGTTATTATTATTATTATTATTATTATTTCACAATTATTATATTATTATTATCGTCCTTACTACACCACAACGATGTGTAGCATATGTAACTGTATGTATTTGACACCACACTACACTATGACACTATGACGGCCTGATGTGGTTTATAATTTATAACTGATAGTATTGTACTGTATTGTAATAGTAACATGGCGTAGAGGAGTTGAAACGAATCAACAGAAGACAGAAGGAGAGAGAGAGATGATAGGAGCATGCGAGGGGGATTATGTACCATGATTCTTATACTGTATACACTGTACACTGTCATTGACTGTGCATGTAATGGGGGCCGGTGGTGGTGAAGATGATGCACATCGTGATGAGGAGAGATAAATAATAATATAGATGATAAATAATATGGAGGATGGAGGATGGAGCCATGACTTGCAACTTGTAGGTGCACGCTGCAAACAAGTACACATTCGAACACGGATGATACATTAACAAGTAATATGCATCGTTCTATCATCATCCAACGGTCACTTGTCCTAACCTACTTGCTTTTTATATGTCTTGCTTGTATCTCAAATGCTAGTTTATTAAGACAAAGAACAAGAAGACAGAATCGTTACAATAAAAACAATGCTAGGCCAAGAAACAAAATAGAACGTCAAATACAGCCCAAGCATCCATCCCAATCAACAACACAATTAGGAACAATAACTATGACGCATGCAACACCATCACATGTAGAGCCACCGCCACTTCATATTACGTTGCGTATAAATAAAAATCAAAACAAAATTAATGGCAGGCCAATTGAAGTAACACACATTACAAAAGTAGAAAATAATGAAACGGAACATAAATCATTAAACGAACAGCAAAACAAAATTGAAAGTGAACCAATCGTAGAAAAACATATCGCAAAAATAAAATTACCATGCCAAGATGCCCCGGACGATTATTACAAAGAAGACTCAGATGAAGAGGACCCTAAGATAAGAGTGGAAAAACTTGCATTAAAGCAGTACAAATATTTGTCAACGTTGATGGAATCATCCGCTTGGGATTCAACTAGAAATATTTGTAATGAAACTGAACATAAATTAAAAAAAGAGGAGAAAAAACCTCCAGATGACTATATCTACTGTTGCAAAGATTAAAAATTACACTGAGCGGTGCAGAGTGCCAGACTCTAAAAAATAAAAATATAATAAGAACACATTTTTTTTTATCAAAAATGTATGACACGACATCTATTTAATACACAGTAAATTATAGGAGGTGTGTGTGTACATACTAATTATTATTTACAGACGCCCCTTCCCTTATTTGCTCATCTTCGTGATAATTTGGAGGTGGTGCGCTACCATCATCTATATACATCGGTGGAGGCAAATGCATTACATTTGATGCATCATAGGGCGGAGGTAAATCTTCCTCTCGAAATGGATGAACGATCTCTTCTTCTTCTACCCCTTCTCGCTCCATCACATTCTCCTGAACAATATGACCATAATAATTATTGTTGTTAATTGTATTTGAAGGGTCTAATCCACTGTTAATATGAAATAGTTCTACTTTCTCACGCAATATTTTATTTTCCTGTCTTAAGGAAGATTCATTTCTCGTCTGTTGTGTTACCATTTGCAGCGCAAGGTCAATATTATCATTCGATATCGTTGATACATTTAAACTACTTGCTATACTTCTATTCGATTCGCTATTTACTCTAGGCCTGGAGTAATTACTGATTGTATTATATTTCTGCTGGTTCGTTTTCATAGCGGTAATTTTATTGGTTATGTTGTTATATGTTGTATTATTCTTTTTTATTGGTAAATAATGATTGCTAGCATGAGACGCAAATTTCATGGAATGTCGTTTACGTGTATGTTGTTGATGTGATAAAGAATCAATCATGACTTGATACTTGGCAATTGCACCAATCAATTCATTTTTCGACATACTATTTATTTCTGCTAGTATTGGTGCAGGAGTAGGTACATCTGGTTGTTTTGATACCGGTTCATGTTGTAATTGTTTCTGCACTGGTACTTGCGTTTTTGGTTGCTGATTACTTAGCTCTTTTTCAGGTTCCGTGTTTCTCCCTGTGTCCACAGAGTTTTTAAAATATATATTTTTATCCATATTAGCGCTTGTGTTGTTATGATTATGGTTTACAGAATCATATTGTGAGGTTGGTTTTAAAATAGTTGCACCTCCTTGATCCACAGTAAATCCAGATTGTGATAAAATCGATGTTGCTATAGATGCCATTGTTTGTCGTTGCATCAAATCAAATAAATCTTTTTCTAACTCTTGTGTCTTCTTCCTGGAATACCGCAATTCACTTTCTATTTCCTTTAATGCATCGGTATTTCTGTTGTTGTTGCCGTTATTATTATTTCTATTCCTACTATTTAATAATTTTTCAAACGTTAACGCAGCTGTTGACGATGGTTCAGTAGTTGCTAACTTTGAATCATCTACTTTTATTTCTTTCTCATGCTCATTATTGTCGCCTGTTGGATTCTTTATTCTTTTCGGATTGATTGTATTATTTAAACGGTCGCCATAATCATAACTTTCATTTATTACCTCAAAGTCTTCTACTGTTATTGTAGTCTCAAATTTATTTTCTGCTGTTTCGTTTTCCATCTCCGCTTCTGTCATCAAGGATCGATAGTTATTCCTTTTAGTTGCTGAATATTTTAACATTTCGTCGTACTTTGATTTTGGCGGTGAACCTCGGAATTGTTTTGCTTGTTTCAATAAGGCTTGATCGATTTTTGTTGCCATTTCTATTTCGAAATCTTCTTTTAGAGATTTCACATTGTTATTTTGTAGCTCTACTTGTACTTGCAGTTCATCTACAAGTGCTTGCAATCGTTTATTTTCTGCTAATGCAATATTTTCACCCCTTTTATGCTCTTCAATAGCGGATAAATCTTGTTCGTGTAACGTTTCTAGTTGCTCTCGTAGTTCATCTCGTTCTATACATACCTCACGTAATTCTTTACCCAAGTCAGCCTTTTGTTTATTATTTTCTATAGCAGCTTGTTCTGCTTCCTCTAATATACCTAATAATCCCGCCATTTCATTTGTTTTTTCTTTCAACGTTTTATTTTCCTCTCGATATTTTTCTACCATAGCACGTAAGTCATCTTTCTCTTTTACAAGTAACGCTACATCCTGAGTTAATGTCGTAAAGTCTTCGTGTATACGAGCAGTCTGTCGCTCTAATTGGTCATTTCGTATAATAATTTTTTCCACAAACCCAAGGTCTGGTACACGTTGAGCAGCTGAGGTTGCCGATGATTCGGAAGCGTGATGTTGTTGTTGTGTAATTTTGACATACTGTTTTTTTCGTCTTTTTCTAATTAGTCTTTTCTTTTTTTTGCCGTTGTCTTTCTTATCGCCTTCACCTTGAATCATGCGCTGTAAAATTCGTGTTGCCGTTACGGCTGATATTCTACCATGTTCAGCAGATGTTGGTGAGTAAAACGCCATGTTGTAATGGTTGTTGTTATTGCTGTTGTTGTAGTAGATGTTGTGCGCTTTAATGGTTTTGAACAGTACCTCGGTTGCATTATTTATTACGAACGACACACATATATGTATGCCACAATAATAATAATAATAATAAAGTTGCACTACTACTAAATCTATACCATCATTTACATTATTATAATAATAATTGATTATCATTAGCACGATGCAATTAATATAATGATAAGAAGAGCAGCATTTTATTTTATAAGAAGGAACAGAAAGGTATAATAACTCTCTATCATATTAAATATGGCAATAATAAATATAAATACGTAATAATAATAAATTATAAATTCAAATTATCATCATTAACATATAATAACATTACTTTAACTTAATTATTTACTTTGTTTAGGCACAGCACTCATACATTGCCAAAACTCTGCTGGCTTGGCCTGGGTGGGTGGGATCATAGAATGTAAAAAAAGCGTCAATCAAATAATATCATTGATAAAAATAATTTCATAAGCGAGACGAACAGAACAACCTTGTTTGTTGTACAGTACAGTAAATATTGCGTGCTGCTATAATAGTGAAACTAGTAATTTATCAATAAATAGTTCAATAAGAACACAACATACGCTATTATAATAATAATAAAATGCTGCACGAGTATCATATTGTATGTGCTATTCCCGTAGTATTATTGAAATTATTATCAATGCATAAATTAATAGTAATAAAAATGCTGTGGTAGTATCATCCCGGTCGTACAAAATAACACGGGCGTAGCATTAACTATACCGAGGGTTTCTTTTCTCGATTTATAATTATAATCACACCAATGGTATTCCTATGCTAATTGGACTTCCAGAATTCTAAAAAGAGAAAGTGAATACATTCAAGTCCTAACCCATATACACAACGCTGGTACAACCCACAGCCAATTGCAAATAAGCAATGAGAATGGACAAATATTTGTCATTGAAAAGATTGAAAATGTGATAAGTAAACAAGACGAAGTTATAAAAATTACACAAGAACAAAACAAGACATTACGAGTATTGGAAGAAAAGGAATCAATGAATTATGATATCAACGAGCAGATTTTGAAGTTGGTGAGGCAGATGGTTCCAGAGCAAGCTGAAGAAAATATTGTTGATGAGGATACCAATCTTGAAATTTCATTGAGTGATCAAGTGGATGATATTGAAGAACAATTACGGCATATTGATCCGCCGTCAAAGGACGATTTGCGAGAGGATTTGAGTATTGCTAGTTCATTGGAAATGAGGATACCAAAATTGGAAAACGAACTGGATGAGCTGAAGAAATTGAAGGAGATTACAAAAGCGCGTGAAGTTCATGAAAAGTTGGTACAAGATAAAAAAAGATTTGAATTGGTTAATGGTCGATTGCGATTAATCTTACACTTTAACAAGTGGATGACTCGTTTGGTCAACGAATTGAAGATCCATGTAGATACTGCGTTGGCATCTGATAATTACGACGAAGCAGATAGGGATGAATTTGTTTATCAAAAAGCAGTAAAACTTTTGGAAAAACTGAAAGGACGGATAGAAATGAAATTTATTTGGGATGATCGAGAGACGAAAATGTTTGTCGAAGATGACAAATGGGTTGATTATAAATTCTGTGTGGATGGTGATTTTGTTTCAAAAGACGAAATGTCGAGCGCTCGTCAACGTGGTTTTAAAGATCGTGACACCTTTTTGCGCTTCAAGAAATTGGGTTTCGAACGATATAAGGAGATAGAGGATTATAAATTCTGTGTGGATGGTGATTTTGTTTCAAAAGACGAAATGTCGAGCGCTCGTCAACGTGGTTTTAAAGATCGTGACACCTTTTTGCGCTTCAAAAAGTTAGGCTTTGAACGATATAAGCAGATAGAGGATTATAAATTCTGTGTGGGTGGTGATTTTGTTTCAAAAGACGAAATGTCGAGCGCTCGTCAACGCGGTTTTAAAGATCGTGACACCTTTTTGCGCTTCAAAAAGTTAGGCTTTGAACGGTATGATGAGCTTGAAGATTATAAATATTGTGTTGAAAATAAATACGTTTCGAGAGATGAAATGCTTCATGCGCGTAAAGGCGGTTTTAAAGACCGCAGAATATACTTATTGCATTTGAAATATCAGCAAGAATTCCCAATAGGGACGCCATTTATTGTTGCTTGTGAGAAAGGAAACATGGAGGATGTTAATTTATTTATGGAATATGAAGCAGATGCTGTTAATGAAGTTGGGAAAGACTCTGAAGGCAAGAAATGGACTGGTTTACGGGTTGCAGCTCAGTGTGGTCACGCAAATGTAGTACAGATACTTTTAATCAATACCTCGTTGACCCATATTCATTTAGAGAATAATAACATTGGAGACGAAGGGGGAAAGGCAATAGCAGAGGCATTAACAGTCAATTCCTCGTTGACCCATATTCATTTAGAGAATAATA
>JACKZZ010014880.1_pt1 | contig 42138 bp, 16 predicted proteins | sample 8027871 | NCBI WGS metagenome assembly JACKZZ01 (sample SAMN15724774, study PRJNA655200) | protist metagenome | isolation source: fluorescence activated cell sorting (FACS) single amplified genomes of... | place: USA: West Boothbay Harbor, Gulf of Maine | collected 2000-07-19
CATACTTCCTTGCACCGGACGAGATGCAGATTTGATGGTTCTTTCCTCATTTTCAGCTCGCAAAGGTATATTCTTTGCACCGACTACTTGTACCAAAACCGAAGCATTATTCACGTGCATAGCCGCATGTGCACGTGGAATATTCTTTGGTTTGAGTGATCTCTTCTTCTCCGGAAGGAGATTTTCGAGATCAATTTCCACCAAAGGGAAGAAATATTGAGTCTCAGCAACAGCAGCAGATGTCGTCAATTTTTTCCTACGAGAGCGTTTTCCTTGTGCAATACCAGAATTACGGACACGAGCCAAGAAACTCTTTAACTTTCCGTTTTTGGCTTGAGAACTTTCATTTTGGGTCTCAAATTCTGTGGTTACTGAAGGGGTACTCGGAAAATGCTGTGACAATATTTGTCGATAATATTCACTAGCACGGATCTCCTCATCAGTAAGAGGTATAGGTTCTGTAAAGAGGTTTGGATTTAGCTCTCTCAAACGCAGTAACTGTGAACGAGGCCCTTCTTTAAAGCGCAGGTAATTCTCATAACTTTCTCCTCCTTCCTGAAATGCAATTGAAAAATTGCGCCCAAATAAATGATAAACTTTCTTGTTAGCATTTAATGGATCAATGCTAGCACGACTCGCTAAAATATCATTTCTTGGATCGTTGGGATCCATACTCATAATAGAGGGTAAAAGCCTTGTACTAGAAAGCCCACCACCCAATGAATACCCACTGCCCCATGCTGTAGCTTTATCAGCCTCTCCTGCTGGAGGGAGAACAGCTAATGATGACTCATCAATACCACTATACCCCTGGTCAATATGGAATTTATTTTCCGCATTTGCCGCATCATACTCACAAGCAACTAAAATACTTCCTTTGGTGATATTAAACCCTTCAGCGACTTGCGTATTCTCGTCTTTTGGCCCATCCTCCGAGTTCATAAAATGAAGCCAACCTATTACGGGTGCATATAAATGGGCAGCTGTTTGATTTTGTCGCACGCCCCCATTCGTAGCTGTTGTATTTCGCGCTTCTAGCTGTCCAGGAAATGGTACGCATACACTTGCTACTAAAGTTTCTGAAGCAAAAAATGTAGGCGATGTAGATACGATATCAACAGACAACTGGTCCATTTCATGCAACAATCGGAACTCAAAATATTGACCCAAATCGATTGACATCTGTGGGTATAAAACTGTTCCGAGTTTGGATTCTGTCACGCGATTACCGTTCACGCGGACTACAACTTTATAATGCATTGCCTCGATTTTGGCTCGACGGGTCTGCTCTTTGGTGTCAAGTTGTGCAGTGGGTGTAACTGCACCATCAGAATCTACACGTAACCAATATTCAGGCAAAAGACATCGACACTTTGTGAGTTCGGTAGCTGCTGACTCTAATCCAGCAGCTTGACGTTTAAAGGTTGATCTGAACTGCTCTGTTTTACTTCTTGGAGTCATTTCAATTGTAGTGCTCATTGTTACGCGTGGAGAGATTACGGTAGGCTCATTACCTGCTGCATCGCGACCCTTGCGTGCTGGTTTAGCTGGTTTCGATGATTTATTCAAGGACTTATCAGCACTTGTAAGACCTGCAGCATCTGCTTCAGCAGCAGCTTCAGCTTCTGCCTCCTCTTCATCCAGTTGTGCCATTTCAAAGACCAAAAGCTGCTTCTGCACTTTGGGTATCAGTACTGGTATTCGACCTAAGCATTCTACTAGAGAGTCCCAACCGTCTGAGCTTTCGGTACCATCTTCAGGATTTGGCGAAAATTCTTCATCTTCCCGGTTATTTCCGCGACCTTTACGGGGACTCGAGGCACTTCGTGGACTGGATCCACCACCACCAGAACCACGCACAGCACGAACAGTAACAGTAGCCCTGGTAGATGTAAAACCTGCACTACGACGATGATCCTTGATCTGTCTCCACTGATCTAAAATACTCGTCGTAAGCTGGTCCACACTGAGGCGCAATTCTGTCAACAAAGGCAAAGATTCACAGAGGTCAGCGTATAAAGCCTTAAAAAGCAAAATGTCATCCGAGTCAACTTCATCGTCCGTATTCTCAGTCAATTTTACCATGCGTTGCAATTCCTTTTCAATTACCTGTAAGCGCTCCGATAAATATAGTAGCGTCTGTTGCTCAACCAAAGAGCGATACATACTGAAAGTATTTTTAAGGCAACCAAATTGCACTTCCTCTTCATTCATTAAAGGGTGCTCATGTAAATGGAGCTGATGCAGATGCAAGCGTAATATACTACGACAACCACTGCGTTTGTCGTGTCCCATAGAAAGGGGACCGAGTCGTTCTTTAATAGAAGCATCGGGGCCCCAGTTACCAAGAACACCACCGACAGCTCGCGTAGTCTTGGGCAAGACAGGTACTGAAGCACGCTCGTCTAAAGGGTTTTCAATAACCTTGATTACTGGACCAACTGACAACTTCCGCAATAAATGAGATTGTAGTTTATTATCGTCTTGACCATGATTGTTCTCTTTGCCCCGATCATTTCTTTGGTTTCCCCTACGATCTCGTGAGTTATCCGTAGTATCTCCAGAATTGAAACGCTCCTTGACAGCGACACGCTCCCCTTCATTACGCGCTTCGCGAATAAGACGTTGAGTGACACGCGCCAATTGCATATTGGCATCATAACCATCAATTGTTTTTGCTATTGCATCAGGAAGTTTCTCTGCAGAATTTAGGAGGATTGTGGCGAGGGTAGGTGTCTCGGAAACTTGGAGACCATCCGCTGCTGCACGAGCACCATCAGGCGCCATCAGACCTTCTTCATCATCTACCGCATTTAATAACGGCTGGGAGGCATCTTGCACATCGTCTCTAGCTGTGCCCTTTAGGTAATCAACCTCTGTAGGTGGTGCCACAGCACGCAAGTCTATCGTTCGCGGGTCAAAATTCAAAGTCGATAACGGTAATGATAATAGTGGTTGTGCAGCTTCAGCATCAGCACGATTCTGTGGTAGAACTTGCAATGGATACCACTCTTGTGCATCATCTACTCTACATAGATCCACAGATCCTTCATCACTATCATCTTCAGCAGCCATAGCCGGTTTGTCACTATCTTCACTATCACTGTAGTCCTCCTGTGCACTATCGAGAGCATCCGCACCAGGTGTACGCCCTCCAGACCTCAAACGTCTCGCTGGTGAACGTGGCCCACCTCTCCCACCACCCGTTTCGTCTTCTGAATCGGGATTCGTGAGGTTACGCTCTGTTTGTCGCCTGGCTAACAATTTGCGTCGTGCATCAGTATTTGACTTTGCACTAGAGCTAGCGCCAGCACTCGCAGAGCGTGCGGCAGGAGTAGACGGAGCACTGCTATCACTAGCTCCACTGCTATCTCTCATACTATTTTGGCGTCTCATACGGAGTCTGATTACATACAACATTAGAGTCGAAAGGGGTTTCGTGGATGTGGTGGGTTATTGTGGTTTGAGCGAAGAATGAAGTGTTAGTGGCTGTATGCAATCACAAAATTAAAAGTATGTATTTCAGCTAATATGTTGGAACCAATGAATCATTTAAATGACTGCTATTTCATAAGAAGGCAACGCAACGAATCAACTGAAGGCCAAATTTAACACATACCTTTCACGTGCACTCATACCAGTAGCACTCCCAGAGAGGTCGCTAGTCCTGTTAAAGTCTCTGCGTGGAGCACGATCGTCAAATGTATCCTCAGGTTCACTCATGATCAACTTTAGCCCTTCTTTGCTTAAATATTTAATCGGTTAATTATACTCCGATTTACAAATATAGTTTCAAAATTTAAGTGAAAGTTAATTATATTGCAATTTAACACCTGAGTAACCAGTTTTAATAATAACACAATGTAGGGTGCAGGTGTCTGGGGTGAGCTGAAAATGAAGTGGAGGTTGTAGTGCTCCCCCCGGTGGAATCGTCCACCGTACGTTGATATTTTTTTCCTACTTTAACTTACAACATGAATAAAAAAAAAACTAGTTCCAGGTTTTAATACCAACTTTCTCTGAGCGCAGCGAGCACACCAACCCCTCCATCACACACATTATCTAACTCAATAATGTTTAGACTTTCAAAAGGAAGAGCCCGCGAACGAAGGGTTGAAGCTAGCCAAGCATTGACTCCAGCTTTAGACTCATCCTCTAGAACGGAGCTGCGATGAAGATCCCCAAGGGGGATTGACACAGCATCGGATTGCCAATGTGCTTGTAACATCCACAATGCATCAGTGGACATAGATGCTGCAGTTCTGTTCAAATACGCAGCGAAATTGTTCCAAGCAACTTCTTTGTTTTTGCCATAACAACAGTAAGTTTTCACTTTATCATAAAAACCATAACAATTAATACTGGAATCATAATTTTCATTTACACATCCTTGCACAGCTAATAAACTACCACTATTTTCGGAAAGTTCGCCGTGCTTAAATGCCTCTGCCACAGTCATTCCTGAAAGCGATTCACAATCGGAAATGACTGACACACCCAATTTCTCTAAAAGTTGTGCAGAAGCATCGGTACAACGTTCTCCCTGGGTGTCGTTATCACCATCAGCCTCACAATGACTGACGTATAATAGAACTAACTCATCATTATGCTCATCAACTTTGAGCCAATCAATTAAACCTTGTACACTTTCTTCCATACTAGATTTGACTTTAATAGCACCATGGTGCGCCACTAACGAACCATCATTCATTAAATACGGTCGATAATCAAAAGCTCGCGCTCCACAATCTAATTGACTTGCAAGTGTACCTGAAGATTGAGTTTGTGTATAAGATTCAATAACATTCAGCTTGCTATCCAGCATACTCGTAGCAGCATCATGGCTCATGATCAAAGGGAAATTGCGCAACAAGCGGTCACTAGTGTAACAATTAACAAAACTTAATATGCAAAGAAAAACAGATATGACGGCCTTCATGACTGCTATGATGAGAATGGTTATTCACTTTGAAATGTATAAGTGATTCCTCTTTTTGATAACTATACCCTTTCAAGGTGATATAGCGTGATTTGCGAGCAGTGGTGATCCTGCGTGCTTAATCACAGTGTCAGTGGATGGAAAAGCCAGAGAAAAAAGTCACCGCGCGGACGGTGACACGACGAGGCTTTCCATGACCACAGTTCCTCTTGTGAGGTAGTTCACTATATCAAGAGTGTCCAGAAAGATCAGAGTGGGCTCGAATTACCTATTTCTGCAGTCTCAAGTAATAAAAAGGTCAAAATAGACCAAAACACAACCAGATCTCACGTGCCAGTTTCCAAGGCATAAGGGAAGCTCTGTGTAGTTTGAAAGCTACTTACATAATGATAGCTGGGCTTTTTTATTTATAGCATATGAAGTCAAAGAAGGAGGTTTATAAGCCTTTCGGCGGTGGAAATAATAAGAGTTTGATATCCCGTGCTGCCAAGAAGGCTGCAATTCGTGCTGAGAATTATTCATTCAAGAGTCGCAATGGTGTACCTGGTGAAGTGGGATTTATGATTAGTAGTGAGATGCGTAGTTTAGCTGAAGAACGGTCTAGCATGTTTGACCCTACTGCATCATTAGATAGGTGGACAGATCGTGGATCAATTCTAGCAGCACCTGCAGAAGCTGCTGATATGTATGTAATGAGCAATAGAGGTTCAAGTAACATTGTATTCAATGGACCACGATTTTATCACGATGAGCTTAATGTCACAAATAATGACCCTGAAACGGGTATGCCAGTACCACCTGATGTCAGTCGTTTCCCCTATTCAGATGAAGCTCATGCTGCCTCAAAAAAGCTAGCTGCAAAGTTAGCCAAGAATTTAGCAAGACGACATTACGCTGCAGCTGTTATGCAACGCTCGTTTCGAGCAAAAAAGTCCATTCAAAAATTTCGTGCTGAAGTGCAAGAGGCGCAAATGGCAGCAAGAAAGATCCAGTGGTTCTGGCGGAAGCGCTTATTTCGGACTCGTGCAGCACGAGCAGAATGGAAAGTTCACTGTAAGTATGCTCTGAAAATCCAATGCATGGTGCGTTGTTGGAGTGCTCGACGTAAAGTACGACGCAGAAAAGCTCGTAAACTGAGAGATGCCATAGTTGTAATTTCCAGATTTTTCATTTTTGCGAAGAAAGAGTTCAAAAGAAAACGAGGACGTAATGTGCGCAGGCGCGTTCATGCCACTCGTCTTCAAGCAAAGCATCGTGGCAAAATGGGTAGAAGGCGAGTTCGACGTATGCATTGGGCTTCGCAACGTATAAGTCAATGTTGGCGAAATTGGTGGTTGCGAAAGAAAGGAAAGTTTGCCATTAAGATATACCATTTCCTTAGACGTAGTGTTGTGCATCGTAAAGCTCATCGTTTACAATCTATAGTACGGGGATTTCTTGGTCGTCGCTACTTCCATCGTAATAGATTGTCATTTCTTTCTTTTGAGAGACACCGGCAAACTGTGGAAAATGAATTGATAAATAATGAGCTAACAAGAGATGTTCGAGAAGCTTGTTATTCTTGGACCGTACAACCATCCCTTGACTATGGCAATGAATTACCACGTGATACGGCCACGGATATTATGCGATGCTTAGATGTTAGTTCCCGTTGTATATTATATCCATCAAAAGATAAGAATGGAGTTGCTCTTGAACGGCGAATACAAGCGATTGATTCTGAGCTAACAATAGATAATCTACCAGGTGGAAGTCGCCGCTACGTAGCTTTGGCAGTGCTGGCAGTATTTTCGAATAGGCCATCTGGTATGATTGATTACATCGGACTTGAGGCTTGTAAGCCATATTTAACTCCTATTCGTACAGGGCGTAATGCACCAGATACGGATGTATGGGAGGAACTGCAACATGAACCGACAGTCAGCATTTTGTATGCATCAACCCTTTTAGAACCTACATTAGCTCTTCGTTGTCGTGTAAGTATACAAAATCATTTGCCAGATTTTTTGCTAGCTCAAGCTGCGCTAGTACGCCGTTGGACACACCATACAGATTACATTTTAAAGAGAGCTATTTGGAAATCGCGCATAGCTTTTCCTGCAAAATATTGTTGTGCAGATTGTTTAGAAGCGGTCACTACACCTGCAGCGATGCGCAATCATTTGCCTTGTCAACGTGTAGGGTGGTCATCATGGGTTAGCAGAAAAAGCTATGCTTTACAACAAGCCTCGCTTCTAAGTAGACTAGCAGCATTAAAAGCATATCCACCAGTAGCACGCCAGGGAATCGATGAGGATCGGAAATCCATCGCATTGAAAATAAATTCAAGGCGTGAAATTGCACGTAAACGCAATGGAGCGTTCAATTCTTTAGTAGAAAGGCATGAATTCGTGGCAGCGTCTCTAGATCACGTTACAAATTTGGATCCATTGCGAAAGGTCGATAAGAAAGCGTTGCGTCTTCAAAAGGAAGCAAATGTTCGAGCAAACTTAGGAGTGCCTCAAAGTCCTTTAAAAAATAGCACACCACCAAAGAAAAGTCCGGGAAGGAAAGAAGCACCATCCAAAGATTCACCAGTACAAAATTCACAAACGAATTCACCATCATCTAAAAAGGAGATTTCTGGTGGTGGAATCATGGTGCCTCCAGCAGGTGTTGATTTTATACCTTTCTTTGAGGAATATTTTTCATGTGCAAAAGATATGATATCTGAACTAAATGATGAAGACTGGTTAAAAAAACCAGGAGGGTCGGATCAAAAGATTCAAAAACCAGCCCGAGATAAAGATGGAATCTTGCAAAACTTTGAATTAGAACCTGATAAGGCTCTCAAAAAAGTGTTGAAGAAAGAAGCAAAAAAGAAGGCTGCTGCGTCAAAAAAGAAATAAGGATTAAGATAAACTGTATTATTTGTTAGCACTATAAACAATATAAATTTGATATACAATTTTAAGAACTAGCTGTACGAATAGGCTCACTGATTTCACTCCAAGCGGACCAACCAGCAATAGTGCGGACACGCACTCTGCACACATAAACCGCAGCACTGACTAATTTATCTACCATGACTGCGACATAAGGTTTCTGACAAAGTTGTGGTGCATCACGAGTGTCAGCTATATTCCAAACTAGTGTATTTGCTCGAGCAACTTCTCCAAGAGGTACTTGACCGATTTGCACTTGAAATTCTAAATTTGTCAAGCCCAAAGAATCACCGTCACTCTCATTCCAACGAAGGTAAAAGAAATTTCGATTGACGTCAACTGCTTCAGGTTTTCCTGTTGGTGTACAAGGGAAAGTTGTTATAACTTTACTCGCTGCTGACATCGATGACCAGCCAAACTCATTTCTAACTTTCGCTCGGAAGATGTAACATGAACCCGGAATAAGATTTGTCATGCAGAATGCTGCTGGTCCCATCATATGACCATCTTTAGTCACATTTCTCCAATTGAGATTTGCAGCAGCATTCATATTGATAGTACTACCATCAACGACTTCAGTAGTAAGTGAGGCATCTTCAAATGCAGCATTTTCATTTGGTTCATCTTCTTCATCTGAAGCGGAATCACTAACACTTCCGGATTTTTCTTTACTCACATTTTTTACTTTTTGAGATGTATTATCTTTAGATATGCTACCAAATACTTTTGACGCAGATGCATCATACGGTTTATGATCAGGATCGTGTGCTGCAGCAAACGCTCCTTCCATATCAGCCTGTGTATAATCCCGTACCTTCGCCATTTCGATACTGAACTCTAGAGCTGGTGCACCGTTCGTAACTCCATTAGTCCACTGAATGACAATTTCGTCATGCTTTACTTGATAAACACTATCACCATCTTCATCAACTTCTACCAAAGAGGCAGCAGTACTAGTAACAGATGGTTCTTCGAGCTTAGCCGTAATACTAGCCTGACTTATAGTAGCTGCTAATTCGAGTCTGTCATTATTATCGGCATCGTCTTCGGCTGTACTGAGGACAAGCGATGATAAATCTTTACTAGGTTTAAGTGCAGGACGTAAATGAAAAGGACATTCAGGTGCACAAGCAGGTACGAGAATTGGGTCAGAAGAAAAAGCTATCGCCCAATCACTCCAAGAACCACTTTCCACTAGATAACGGACACGTACAACATATCGTGATCCCGCTTGTAAATCCTTAATAACAACTTCGTTCGTCGTCAAATCTGCTTGTAGTGTAGCATAATCTAATGGTGTTGCTTTTTCAATAGGATGTATTTCACCATAAACTGAAATTTCTCGTGAAATTGGTCCATCTAATCTCGCAATTTGTGCCTCAAAATACTTCACCTTTCTTCCATTAGAGAGAAGGGGACGAAACCAACCTACACGAGCTGATCGTTCCTCGCGATTGAACTCAAGAACATATACACCTGGTTGTGGCACAATAGGGCCAATCCATTCAGACCATGTACTATAACCAAGTTCATTGTGACAACGAACCCGACATTGATAAGCACGATAAGGTTCAAGTCCCATACATTGCTTGTATCTCTTCATCACCTGTTTGTGCTTAAAAACTCGATGTTTCATACTCATACCTCCAGTTTTTTTTGGCATCGCTATGCTTCCTTCATCTTGAAGAGAAGAAGCAACTGTTATATTTCCTTCTACAGATGATGCAAGAGACCCTTCCGCGAATGCATCGCCTTCCTCTTCTTCTTCATCTTCTTCCTCCTCTTCCTCCCACTCATCATCTTCGTCCTCATCATCTTCGTCTGATTGAGATTCAATCGAATCTAATTCTGGTACACTTTCTTCGTCAAGACTACAGTTAGCTAAACGCTTTTGACGACGCCGTGCTTTTTTACGGGCGGCACTAACTGCTGCTCTTCTATCCGCTATCTCTTGTTCTTTTATTTCAATGGTTTTACCCATATCACAATCAATAAGCTCGAGCTGATACATGTCTACTTTTGCACCATTGTCATGTGCAGGTGGATGCCATGCCAAATAAATGGCATTTGTTGATAGTTTTAACATTTCTGGTGGTGGCGGAGGATCTGGTGGTGCTGGCAATGTGAATTGAATTAGTTTACTACTAGGCTCTGACCAACCTGCTGGTGAACGTGAATAAATACAAAAACTATGACCTGATGATGGCTGTAATTTATTCACTTTATATTGTGTTTTGCTAGTATAAAAACGATCACCGTAGCCAACATCAGCTGCTTTTCCGACAGGAGCCCATTCCACAACGTAATCTGTAACACGGGAATGTTCTGTTTCATGAAGTATCGGGGGAGTCCATTGAATTGTAATACTTGTAGTAGTTGCTTTCACAACTGTGACAAATTGAATTAAAGGAGGAGGATGTTTCAAAATTTCACGACACTCAAAATTTCCTTGTTGGTCAGCCAATTCAAAGGGCAAAATACCACTGAAGGACGGGATTGTTCGATCTGCCCCATTTTCTAAGAGAGTTTTACAAATTTCTGCGCGACCTCCTTGACCCGCAAAATGTAAAGGAGTTTGTCCTTTGCGTGCATCTCTAATGTTAACATTCAAACCTGTGCGAATTAAAGCCTTCACAATATCACCATGACCGAAGTCTGAAGCAGCATGTAACGCTGTATACTTGAGATCACTATGAATTGCTGCAAGTTCCTGTCCTTCTGCCAGAAACCGCTCAAATGTCTTTTTATCCCCTCGAGCAGCAGCCATGACGAAATCATCATTGTGTGCTTTGACATCTACAGTCTCCAAAACATTCAAATCTTCTTTGATCCAACGGGTTGGACGCATTCCCATCAAATCTGAAATTTCTTTAGCCATATCTCTGAGAGCTTTAGGAGGATTACACTGTTGTGATGCAGCGACTTTCATAAGTTCGAGAATTTCGGCCTGGCGTAATCCTTGTGCACCTGCTAAACCAACCATAAGATCTTCTATAGATACATCTGGTAAATTGACTAGTTTTACCCCTACTGGACGCATTACGAAGTTAAGAATAGATCTTGCGACACGCCTTGCATTATGTAATGCATGTGCCCTTGTCAACATAGATGTTATTGCACCAGAAATACGACGCCTATTGTCGTATTCTTGAGCCCATGCTTTGTTGGATTGAACTTCAGATGAAAGCTTAAATGAGGGATATCCCATTGAATCAACTCCACACAACCATCCACAAACTACCTGAAACCACACAACCCCTTCAATTGTTCTTTCTTCGGCAACTAAGCAAAAGATACCTTTTTGCAACTGGCAAATAGTATCAGAATATTTATCAGAATCCTCTTTAATTGCAACAGTCCTCGACGTCACCTCAATGATCTTCTTCTTCGGTGCGGCTGAGCCGCGTCCTCGACGCTCACGTCCCCGCATAACTTGTTGTATATAGTTTGAGCGAATATATAGGCTAGTTGTGCAAGAAATATCCTTCAAACTACACAGAGCTTCCCTTATGCCTTGGAAACTGGCACGTGAGATCTGGTTGTGTTTTGGTCTATTTTGACCTTTTTATTACTTGAGACTGCAGAAATAGGTAATTCGAGCCCACTCTGATCTTTCTGGACACTCTTGATATAGTGAACTACCTCACAAGAGGAACTGTGGTCATGGAAAGCCTCGTCGTGTCACCGTCCGCGCGGTGACTTTTTTCTCTGGCTTTTCCATCCACTGACACTGTGATTAAGCACGCAGGATCACCACTGCTCGCAAATCACACTATTCACCACTTGGAAAGGAGTATAGTTATTAAAGGCGGGGGATGTCATTCTCTATTGGCAACAAATTTCGAGCTGCGGCTGAAGTGTCGAACTCCATTCCCTTAGAGAAGTTTCCACAAATTCTAACTCGTGTAACGAAGAAGCTACACTTGAAGAATGAGCGCCTTTTTAGCGAGGAGGAAGAAATACAACTCCGAGGTCTGTTTGATTTGAGTGAAGATGCTCTCGATCTTGTGCTAAGTGCGTCTTGCTATATCTTTGAACAAGCAGCTTTTACTGGCAGTGGACCGGATGCATTGTACAATATTTTAGTAGAAGCTGGATTTGATGAGGACCATGCAAAATCAATTGGTCGCATATGGGCAAATGAAGGTGCAGATTATGTATCAAAATTAAAGAGTAGACAACTAGGTGCAGCAGCATTGGTGGATACGGATTATCACTTGAATTTGAATATGTCAGCTCGCTCGTTGCAGCGATTACAGGAGCCTACAGCAATATTTGAGCTCAGCATATCTGATTCTCAAGCATGTAGCGACGAAACAACGACTAATAAATTGGGCCTGGAGTTCGGACATGAGCAGCTCTACACTTTTTTCAACGATTTAGAGAAAGTCCAACAGCACTTAGACAAACTAACTTAAAATCAAAAGATAATGTTCATATTTGTGAAATATATATAATTCTAATACATCTACATACAGTTTAGTAACAATTTCTCATTTAGGCTCGTCGACAACGCATTTGCCCTTCCCACCATTGGCCGAGGTATCATGGTAACCATTCCAGCATTCTGGCACTGTAGCATTACGGAAATCTTTTTCACGACCCGAATGCCATCCTAATACGTGGTCCATAGTTATATCATATGCATCTCGCATAGGAAACCCTTCCATTCTATTATAAGCAGCAGCATCCAAAATATCGCCACCCGGATGAATTACCCTTGGCCAAGTTGAGTCCCACTCCATCCCCCCTGAGGAAGCTTTACGAAATGTGTCTTCGTTGGAATGATCTAATGAATACTGCAACTCAAACACCTTAGAGCGTAGGAGACGCTGTTTATGTGCTATAAGTGTTGCATTCTTATCAATCATTTCTCGGAGTGCAGATACAGGATCAAAATAACGATGGGCTGTGCCATGAAAAGGAAATTCAATGAGAACTTCTCTCCAAAATTCTTCATCCCAGTGCCACGTGTACATCACAGATGCCGTTAAATCTTCAAAAGTTACAGGTAAACATCCTTGCAGCATACTATCGAACAAACCTTTACGGGTCATAAGATCACCAATAGGTTGAAAGCAGAAAACACTCCGTGCACTTAGTTCCAAAGGATTATGCCCTTCTTCGAAAAATACCGATCTTCCACTACTACCGTAAGAACCATGAACACAATCTGTTTGGTGCAATGAACAGAAATGAACCAAACTTCCCCGAAGACGGCGTGCAGGGTTGTAATAAGATTGTGTAGAGCCTGTATAACTAACAAGTAAATCTCGATCTTCATTTTCCCATGGAAATGGGCGCTGTACTTCTCGTGTCCAGTGGAAGTTTGAGGGAAAAGGCACAGCATGCCAAGAATCTCCCTTTTCATCAATACCAACGGTTCCAGAATGAAGATATGAATAGTCATCTATTGCAATCTTAGTGCAGTTAGAGCATGCCCCTTGCAACAACCCTTTGCATTTGGGTTTCATTATGTAGTGATCCATTGCATAGTTCATACCCACAACCATCAAGTGATCACGTCCTCCATAACGTTTCCACCACGGCGATTCGCGTAGGAGCTCGTCAACTCTTGGAGCTAAAGGACACTTCCGGAAATCAAAGCATTTGTGCTCTTTGTTCTTAGCACATAATTTGTAAAATGCAGCATCTGATGCTAAATCATATGGAACAAAAAACGTTGTTGCGTCAGCAGGATTCATAGTCCGTCTAGGATCTTTTAATAATCGATGATACATCAAAGCATATAATTGATATTGATCAGTATGATATGCACCAGATGTCACATTCAATACATTCCCCGCACCACCATTCTTACCACTATCCAATAACTCATCTTCAGTTCTTGCATGCATAGCAGCTTCTGCAATCCCGTCCCATTCATCACTACTATAAACATAAATACGTAAATCAGACCGTGTAAGCGGATTAGCTCTTGGCAAGTCCCATTGATCACACACCACTCGAAAAGGTAATGCAAGACAGCACATGACCACAAGCACGAAACAAGCTGTAGACATGTTCATGTAGCAGTATAGGCAATTTTAATAACACTCCTTCTTCTACACAACAGTTTTTTTTGAAATGAATTTATTTAAGAAAAATATACCGAGTCTGACCTCCGGATGACCGCGGGATGATGCCATCCCTCCATAAGAAAAGTGATTTAATATATTTTGCCAGTAATCATAGTTTAGTTGAGGCGCACAATAATGTCTAGTGGGTTTGGCCCTAGAAGTGCACCAACATTTTCACAAGGTACGGCCCCTAGAGGGTATGTGGCAGGTATTGGCAGAGGAGCTATAGGCTTCAGCACTCGATCAGATATTGGTCCCGGAACCAATGCCTCTGGTAGTAAAGTTGGTGCAAGTTCTTCTTTGGGTATAGTTCCACCTACCTTATCAGTTGTGGGTGTAAATGGGACAAGTGCACCTAGAATAGGAACAAATGTTGCTGATGCTCAATTTGGTGTTGCTCCTGCAGGTTATGTTGCTGGCCGAGGTCGTGCAATGGGAGCACTCGCATATGACCAAAAGGAATTAATCACGACAAATGATCATTCTGTTACTGCACCAGAAAATTCTTCCATTGCTTTTACAGGTGATAGTTCATTAGATCGTGAAGACGCTGAAGCCGATCAAATATACAGTGCAGTTGATGCTCGTATAGATTCCCGCCGATTGAAAAGGAAAACAGATGATTTATTAGAAGGTTCCAATCGAAGGCCACGTATTTGTGATCAGTTCAGTGATTTAAAAGCAACTTTAGCGAAAGTGACAACGGAAGAGTGGGATGCCTTACCTGAAGTAGGTGATCATTCTCTTAAATTAACACAAAAGTCACGATTTGCAAATACCACAACAGCAATACCAGATAGCTTCTTGTCTAATAGTAAGCTTGGTCAAGATACGGCACTCCATAGAGCATCTGCTGGGGATGATATCGGTACAAAGAATGTACTCGCGGGTATGGCAGCAGCACGAGAAAGCAAATTGGGGTCCAAACTTGATCGCTTAAGTGATGATGTAACTGGTCAAACTGTAGTTGATCCACAGGGGTACATGACAAGTTTAGGTTCAATAAAAGTCAGCTCTAATGCAGAAGTAGGTGATGTCAAAAGAGCACGCCTGTTGCTTAGTAGTGTCACTAGTACCAACCCACAGCATGCACCTGGATGGATTGCTGCTGCGCGTTTGGAAGAAGTTGCCGGTAAATCAGGCGCTGCTCGTCGATTAGCGGAACAAGGATGTAAATCTTGCCCAGATAGTGAAGATTTATGGCTAGAATGTGCACGATTACACGATGGTCGCGCAGCTCAGAGTGTGCTTGCTAGAGCAGTACTTGTGCTGCCACATAATACTAAGATTTGGCTTGCTGCCGCTGCACTTGAAAGCGATATACCGCGACGAAAAGTAGTTTTAAGGCGAGCATTGGAACTAGTGCCGAGTAGTCCAGAGCTTTGGCGTGCCGCGATCGAACTTGAAGATACGGAAAACGCCAAAATTTTACTCGGAAGAGCTGTGGAATGCGTCCCACATTCAGTGGAAATGTGGTTAGCGCTTGCACGCATCGAAACACATACTAATGCAAGACAAGTACTAAATCGTATGCGCCAGGTATTACCTACTGAGCCATTAACTTGGCTAACGGCTTCTCGACTAGAAGAAGCTCATGGAGCACAGATGGATACAATCAACAAGATAGTCGCACGAATGCTTGCTGCTTTAAGGCAGGGTCAAGTTGTTACTGGTCGAGATGAGTGGTTAAAACAGGCCATTATATGTGAAACAGCAGATGCACCCTTGACGTGCAGATCGTTGGTTAAAGCAACAATTGAACAGGACGTAGCTACAGAAGATAGGTTGGATACCTGGGCTGCGGATGCGGAAGCACTGCTCACGAAATCACCCCCCTATCCTGTAACAGCTAGAGCTCTTTTAGATTACGCCGTAGATGCATTTCCTACGGATAGGGGCCTTTGGTCATCATTAATTACTTTAGAAAGAGAACATGGCAAATCTTCAGATGTTATGAATGTTTTGCGAAGGGCCGTAGAAGCATGCCCAACAGTAGAAGTGTTCTGGCTTATGGCCGCAAAGCATGCATGGAAGGGTTCTAATAGTGATACTCGTCCTGGAATTACTGATGCGAGAATAATTTTAGAAAAAGCAAGTGCAGAAAATCCTCATTCAGAACCAATTTGGTTAGCAGCTGCTAAATTAGAATGGGAAAGCAACGAACCAGCACGTGCAAGAGCACTTCTTTCTAAAGCTCGTATTACTGCATCATCACCTCGTGTTTGGGTTAAATCGCTGTTGCTCGAGCGTGATCAAGGAGAAACAAAAACCCTTGTTGATCTTGCAGAATCTGGCTTAAAAGAATATCCAAAAGAGTTCAAACTATACCTCATTGCGGGTCAAGTATGTGAAGAAGATTTAAATCAACTTAATGATGCTCGGGAGCTATACAAGCGTGGTACAGAAAATTGTCACAAGTGTGCTCCAATGTGGGTACATCTATCTCTTCTTGAAGAGCGGGATGGTAATATGAACAAAGCACGTGCTGTACTTGAGAAGGGAAGATCGCGCATGCATGGAATTGATGGTGAGGATATGCTCTGGTTATTCGGTACAAGATTGGAAAGGCGAGCAGGTAACGAACAAGCAGCGGTGACGTTGCTGGCACATGGTCTCCAGCGCTTACCGAACTCTGGTTTACTTTGGTCTGAAGATTTATTGACATGCTCAAAAGCAGCGCAAAAATCAAAGAGTATCGATGCATTAAAGCGATGCGAAAATAACGCTCAAGTTGTGCTGGCTATTGGACGTTTATTCATCAGAGACAGAAAAACCGAAAAAGCACGGAAATGGATTGAAAGAGCTGCATCACTTCAACCCAAATTAGGTGATGCGTGGGCACACTTGTATTCATTTGAACTTCAAATTCATGCCCAGCTATTTGACCGTGATGTGCCGAAGGAAGAGTTAGAACAACAACAGGATGTCTTAAATAATATTGAAAAGCGTTGTATGGAGGCAGAGCCAAATCGTGGAGAGTTGTGGAATAGTATTCATAAGCGGACTGAAAATCGACATAAAAGCCCTGTCGCTATACTAAAAAGATGTGTAGCAGAAATCACGAAAAATATACTTTAATGTACAAATATATAAGTAAAATTACATTTTATAACGATGGCGTCGGAAACGAGCATTGACAACATCTGAAGTATGAGATTTTAAGATATCCACGAGAATCTTCAATGATTTCCCATGCACATCGTGACCTTCAATAGTAACGAGTTCGTCACCTTGATGCAAAATACCTTGTGATTCTGCCAAACTCCCTGGTTTGAATCCATGAATAAACAAACCTTTTTTGTGAGAATGCTTGACATGAATGCGCAGCTCTCCATTCGTTTTTGGCACTGCAACATCAAAGTCATGCCATGGTTTGCTTTTCTCTGCCATGGCTACAGCTTTATCAGTAAGTAATGAATTTGGCATTGATCTCGCCTTTTTCGCTCTTTCTTCTGCTTCCTTTTCCATACGAATCTGTCTCTGTCGTTTCTGTTCTCGAATAAGTGTATCAAGTTGCTTTTTCCTGGCAGCCTTCTTCGCTACTGCTTCACTGTCCTCCTCTTCATCATCTTGAAGAGCCTCTGACTCAAATGCAGCAAGCGCTTTTTCGAGTTCACGTTGTGCATTTTCTTGATCTAGAGCTGCCTTTGCTTCCATTTCTGCTGCCATCGCACGACGTTCCGCTTCAAATTCATGAGCAACCATCTCATCTAACAAGGCATCGTGCTCCTCGAGAAGGTGACGACGAATCGTGAGGCGTACAGCAGGACCTACATGATCTGTCAATACGGCAACAATATCCTCAAGATAACCACCCTTCAGATATTTATCATTAACTGAAATAAGCTCATCGCCAACCTTCAAAAGCCCTTGCTTTTCTGCAGCACTATTTAGCTTAAATCCATGTACAAACAGACCATGTGCATCACCTTCATCATCATGACGAATGTAAATACGCAACGAACCATCTTTACTCTTAGGAACTAACATATCGATATCCACAGCAGGAAATAATGTCAATTCTGCTAATGCAGTGTCCGTTTGACGTTGAACTTGGTCATGAATTTGAAAAACCTCATGATCCGAACGTGCTGTTAGTTGTGGAGTTGCTGGTTGGGACCATCTCGGCGATACTTCCATGCGTGCACTACTGATCTGCTTCCGAGCTGAAAGCTGAGTTGTACCATCCATTCCTGCAAAATCAAAGCGTAGATGAAGATCATTACCTAACCTATGGCGGCGTACACGCATATCTACAAATTCCCCTTGATGTCCTTGTAGAACTGCAACCACTGCGTTCAAGAATTGTCCTTCAACATCGACACCGCATATATTTATAAGTTCGTCACCGATATGAATTAAACCTTGGGTCTCAGCTGCACTGTTTGGCTTAAAGCCATGGATGAATAGGCCATGTGTATCACCTTCATCATCATGTCGGAGATTAATACGAAGGGTACCATCGGCACTTTTTGGCACTTGAACATCCAATTCGTCAGATGGAGCTGCACGAAGCTCATCCAAAGATGGAATATCTGGTCTAGTAACGAGACCATCCATGATTGAGAATGCAGGTGCATTTGCAAGATAGTCGTCAACATCAAGTTCCTGGTGCTTCATTATATGTTTCGCTAGTTCAGTATGATGACGACGAACCCTCATGGACACGTATGGCAGTGCTAGACTTTCTGGTTGTGACAATACGTGGGCTAAATCGGCAGCATGTCCTCCTTCCATATCATAATCATTGACAGCAATAAGTTCATCACCAGCAATTAATGCACCCTGTGTAGCAGCGGCGCTGTCAGGCAAAAACTCATGCAGAACGAGAGCCTCGTGCTCGAAGCTTTCTTCGAGAACAGATCTCCACACAAGTCTAAGTGTGCCATCTTCACTCTTTGGAACTTCGATTTGTAGTACCTCTGCAGGTAATTCGCGCAATGCACGTAAAGAAGATGGCAAACCCATATTTTGAAGATGCACAGGGGATAAAACTTGTCCATCAGATACCTTCTCATCTGGAACGTGACCTTCGTATAAGATTTTACCCATATTAATATGATGTCGTCGAACTACCATTTCAACGACACCCGCATTAGAAGCACCGTTACGCCCCTGTAGCGCACTGACGACATCAATCAGAGACCCACCTTCAACTGAAACGGTTGCAATTTGAATAATTTCGTCATTTGGTTGCAATCTATCCTGATCCGGTAGCATACCCGCAGCAGAATCTTTCTTGAAGGCATGAAAATAGATTCCACGGTGTTCTCCATCAGAGTCTTCACGTAAATTCAAACGCATTGTTCCGTCAGCACTCTGTGGAACTAAAAGCTTGACTTCATACGCTGGCATACGTCGAATGTCTTCAATATTTAAGGCGTTAGTCGGGCGACTGAACGAAGTATGATCAGTGACTTCATAAGCGGGCAATGACACGATTGATGGTTTCGACGATCGACGCGAGCTTGAACCAGAGCGTGGACTTGCGCCATGATTGTCTGCATCTGTCGATTCAGTTTCAGCTGGAAACGGATCCGATGAGAGCGAAATATTATCGTCTACATTGGAGGGTTGCACCGCACGATCTTGCTCCTCTTCAGCTGCTTTTTCATCTACAGCTTGGATGAATGCTTTAGCTGCATCATCAACTTCATGTACGTCTAGTTTAACTTCTTCCGTTGTATTATCCACAACGACAGGATCATCTTCAACACGAATATGCTTATTTAATGATTGGATTCCGTTCACAATCACCTTATCCTCACTCTCTATGACAGTTTCCATTTTCCCATCCTCGACTTTATCCTCCTCGAATTTATTCTCCTCGACCATTAGCGGACCGTCATCAGGTTTTACAGAAGCATTAATAACTTCAACATTATCTTCCACAATTTCCCGTTCGTGATCCATATTGGATGCTTGTAGTGGTGACTCATGCATGTCGTCGGATTTGTGGTCATCGGGAACGCTTTCAGCAGAATCGACAATTTCTTGATCTTCGGCAAGCACATCAAGATTACTCACAATAGATTCTTCAACATGTTCTTCATCCATTATGCTCATACTAACTTCAGCGGTACCACTTTCTATCTCATCCACAACAAGTGGCGTTTCATCTAAAGTCGGTTCTGTATCTCGGACAGTCTCATACACTGGAGGCTCAATTTGCTGTGCTTCAATTACTGAGTCGATGACTTGCTCGACTTCCTGCTCAGTGACCTTTTCAACAACTAGCTCAACTTCTGAAGATGGGGTTGCTTCCACGTCCTCTCCCAAGAGAGTTTCGATTGTGTGCGAGTTCATATCATCAATATGCTCAGGATTGTGTTCCACGTTAAAGGAAGTATTTTCAATGACGCTTTCTAACGACTGTTTCAAATTACTTTCACAGACTTCCTCCACATTAACACTCTCATTAACACTTTCATTTAAAGCATCATCCACTTTAAAGGTAGGCTCATCGTGGGGAAGAAGCTCTTTTACATCTTCTGACACCTCTCCAGCACTATGTTCAATAATTTCTGAAGAATCACGATGCAATTCAACTGACGCACTTACATCATCAGTTTCACTAAATAAGTATTGATCATCAGTTTCTTGTATTTTAGGTATAGATTCTTTAACATCTTCGTCGGGTATAGCATTCGTATCTTCTACAGAAATTGAGGGCTCAAGAATTACAGGCTTATCGACAGTTTCTTGTTCTTTATCGACAGAGTCTTGTTCTTTATCGGCAGTTTCTTGCTCTTTATCGACATCCATAGAATCGTTTTCTTCTTCATCCAATGGAAGTGCAGATGGAAACAATCTATCTAATTCTTCCACAGAAACAACTTGATCTTCATTAGTATGCGTATCACGTGCTTCGACGATTTCAAGATTTTGCACCTTACCATCACTTATAGTACTTTCATCAGTTGAGAGAGATGATGGCGCAGTAGAAACAGGTTTTTTCCGCCTATGTCCGACTTTAATACTCCCTTCTTTCGTCGACTTCTTTTGAAGTACATTAGCCATAAGCTGGCGTTTTGCCTCTTGTTCTTCACGTAAATCTTCTGCTCTCTTTTTAGCCGCTTCTCTTTTAACATCTGCAGCAGCTTTTCGTTTAGCGGCAAGACGGGCGGAATCAATTTGTTTGGAAGAAACAACAGCAAATCCAGTTGATTCTTTATTTCCTTTATTTGAAGCAAGAGCAACTAGGCGCTCCTCTTCCAATTTTCTCAACGCTCGACTTTCAGCAATACGCTCATCACGCTCCGCCTTCACGCGTAGCTGCTCTTCCAAGCGAGTAATACGCTCTTCTTCCTCCTTTTGACGACGCTTGAAGCGCTCAAGTTCGCGATCTTCTTTTAATTTAGCAGCATGTTCAATATGCTGAATCCGCGCCTCTTCATCAGCACGCAACTTGGCCCGACTCTTTTCCAAACGGAGTAACTCTTCTTCTTCACGTTTTTGGCGCTCAGCATCTATTCGACGTGTTTTCGCATTTTCTCTTTGTGAACTCACGCCAATATCACTGTTATCAGCCTGGACTGGAGATGGTGACCTTTCTCTTTGTCTGTCACCAGTCGATACAGTTTCAGCTCGCTTAGAACCGATTCTCTTGAGTTTCTCCAAAGCATCTTCTGACCCTTGTGAATCATCTCGTTTTTGCTTTCTTAGCTGCGTATCTGGTTTGAGATTTTTGCGTTTAAAACCTTTCTTAGTTCCATCAGTTGCAGACATATCTATATCCATATGTGTTTCGTCGACACCTGTCATAGCTCCTAGTTTCGTGACACCAGTATGCGTCTTAGAACCACCGCGTCCAAGCTCACGAGCTGTCCTTAAAGCAAGCTGTGACTCTGCGTACTTTCTCGTTTCCTCTAAAAGTCTTTTACGCTCAAGCTCTTTTAACCTGCGGTGCTCCGACAAGCGATATGCAGCTTCAGCTCGAACTCTTTCTTCTCCAGTAAGATGAGAGAATCTACTTGCAGCAGCTGCCTTTTCTTCCGCTATTGCCTTTTCTTCAGCTTTCCGAACCTCTTCAGCTCGTACTGCTTCAGTGACAGCACGCAATTCAGAATCTTGATATTCACGCTCTTGTTTCATTATTTCCTCGTGTTCTATGCGAGCCTTTTCATCTTTCGCTTCTTGCTCAAGTCGCTTTGTTTCAGCTTCTTTGCGCCGCTCATGAGCTTCCCGATCCGCTTTGATTTCAGCAAGACGATCTAGCTTCGCTTGCTTTGCTTCTTCATCAGCTTTTCTAAGTGCTATACGCTTTGCCTCTTTTTCTTGACGTGCCAAACGTCGTTTCTCATCAAGTTCTTCCTTGTCTTGATACGCCTTTCGCATGCGTTCATCCACCTCGGCCTGTTCGAGAGGACCGTACTGTTCTTCTTCCGATGCAACTCGGGTCTCAAAATCTCGTAAACGCTCACTATCTTCTGGATTTTCATCTTGAAGCATTTGACCAACTTCTGCATTGAAATTACCTTTAATTAAAGGATCATCTAACAAAAGCATGTGCAACTTATTACTATATTTATCTGCCCTTCGGATATCACGAGTGAGACGTACAACATCAAGTTCCAGATCAACTTCTGTTACGTCAAGGATGGTATGAAATTGGCGTTTACCGATTGTATCCGGAAATCCATCCTTCTTTACAATATGCATTTTATAGGAAGCAATGAGATCTAACCATTTTGCACTTTTCTCCCGTCTATCACGAATTTTCCTCCAAGATGAATGGTCCTTAATTATTCGCTCAAAATCAGGATAAGTTATACGTCGGGGAAGTTTCTTTGCATAAACATTAAGCAGCAGTTCTAGCTTATCAGTTGCCAAACCCATATCCATTGTAAGCGTTAACCCCCAATTGTAAAGTTGAAAATCATCTTCAATTTTCTTTCCAAATGCACGTTTTATCAAGCGCGATGAATCTAGATAATGCTCGCGTACTCGATTAGCTATCTTTTCTACAGGAAACTTTTTATTATTTTCTACAAGTAACTTTTGCAAATTCTGGATATCGAAATCGATCACGGTGTTTTCCATCCTCATAGGCGCCATGTACGGATGAAAGAATTTCTCATCATCGACATCGAGGCCATTTTCAATAGGATCCATTTCCATCTTGGCTACACTGCAAGTAAGTGCGAGTTTGCACTAAACGCTATAACACCAAGTATAGCCGGAGTTATGAAGTGTTTGCCAAGTGTTGCTTGCAACGTGGGTTGCCCTGTGTCCTGAGTTTTATCGAAAATCAATTTCTCTCGAATAAGGGTATGTTTCTAACTAAGTGTTATTATATCAAATATTAACTAAAACACCGAAGGACTCCATACAATCACCCGTTATTGAACCTCCCTCATCACTCTACCGCACTGACAGACGGCGTGCCAGAACCTCTTCATTGCTGTTGTTATCATCATCGTCGTATCATATAGTTATACGTCATTGGTATTGAATGCATAATTTATCCTAAATTTAGTTTTATATCTATAAATATTTTGTATTGACGGCAGTAGACTTGCAATGGATTGGAATCAAATTGAAGCAAACGTTGAGAAGCAGACTGCAAATAGATTATTACGAACAAACATCAATGGTGATTCTCATGGAGAAGTAGATGAGAATAATAGGGAAAGCATTTTAAATTCTTCAAATTTCCCTCCACCTCCGGTCTATGACCGAGGAGCTTTGGTGGTCCCTGGTTTTCATCAGAAGGGTATTGAAGGAAATTATCTATTTCAAGAATTAAATAATCTTCGAAAGTTCAATAATCAGCAGAGCTCACAAATACAATCATTAGAGAAAGCGCTTATGTCTGAAAGAAAATCTAACGGCTTGCTTCAAGCAGATATGATGAATCGAATAGCACTGCTTGAGAGTACATCTAAGAGCAATGCTGCAGAACATAAAAGCAACAATATCACCGATAGTATGTCAAGTAGTTCTAAGCGGTCTTATGATGATATGGTATTTGAACGTCTTATTGCGTTAGAAGATGCAATTTCCATTTCACGAAAAGGAGAAGCACAAACTGAAAATATTGGGCATGTTTTAGGTACAGCTATAGATCATCTTTATACTGTGAGTTCCACCGCTGAAAATGCAAGAGAGAAAAGTGTACAGTCTATTAACCTTGTTGAAGTACTTTTGCAAGCATTATATGCAGTGGGAAATACTGCAGATAGCAAATCTTCACCATTAGACTTTTTGACAAATCTTGCAACAATAGACCAAAGTCATCGTAGTATGATTATGGGTTTGCTGACGGAATCACTTCGCGGTGCCATATCAAATAGTGTTAAGTCGCAAATCGGTAATGCTACAGAGAGTCTCATGGAATTATTGTCACCACAGCTTGAAGCTTTAAAAAGTGATATTACTGCTTCTGAAAAACTAAGTGTTCAATTTCACAATGTCCATGCTCAAAATGATGGTAGGTTTGCGCGACTTGAAGAGCGTATAACGCGCTTGCAAGGTATGCAACAATCCGTTACGAGCAGTAGTACTGATATTTCAGCAAAATATGATGTGTTATTGAAAGATTTAGAGAAAGACAGGAGTGATTTTGAAGCGAAACTCACGAATATTAATGAGAAAGTTGATACTTTAAAAACTGATGGTTTTACTGGAGCACAAAATACTACGCATAACCGAGACGATGTTAGTGAGCTAGAAAGCACTGTTGATTTATTGAAAAACAATCATGTTGAAATGCAAACTCACATAGATGATTCCCTCTTCGATTTGCAAAATGCTGTAGAAAAGATGAAAATTGCAGAAATTGATACGAGGTCTAGAATGGACAAGGGTGCAGAAGTTACCCGTGACGAAATCGCACATGTTAAACAGGCTAATCAAAATATGCAAGTCACCTTAGAGCAACAAACAGGAGAATTATACAGACGATTTAGTAAACTTGAAACAAAATTGGAGAAAGTTGAAAAAAGGGAAAAAAACAACCCTCCTGTATCAAACGTATCCGAGGAGTCAATAAATGGATTCAAAATCGAATTAGATAATCTTCGTCAATCAATTGCAACTGTTATTTTTGATTTTGATGATGTCAAGATACAAGTAAAGCAGCTGGACAACCAAATACGAAGTATTAATAAAGGAAACGAGACGAAGGCAGAACTCTCAGCTGAAGAAAAGGAGCTTGTATTTCAGAAAGTTGATCTTTTCGAAAGTAGCCTCAAAAGTGTGCAAGCTGAAATGGATTTACTACAAGAAGAAGTAGTTTCCTTGAGTAGTTATCCAGCAATCAAATCTAAAGATACAGACGTCGAGGGTAATGAGTCGACTGCGAACCTATCAAAAACGAATAGTGGTGAAGTGGACCAGAAGAGCAGTTACAATTCTAGTTCTACTTCGGAAAATGGTGAGGGTATAAATGACTTTGACCTAGATACTACTAATGATAAAAAAGAAGTCCTACAAAATACGAATATATATCGTATTGAACCTGCAAGTCCATCTACTGATGTAACAACTCGCCCTACAGTTGGTAGTGACGATCTCGATGAAAGTTTCGCATCGGAGAGTGAAGTTCCTATTGTGGATAATGTTGTGAATACGGTTGAACAGCAAAATGGAAACAAATCTGTTGGTGATGATAATGATATCTCTACAGATAGTGGTAGCTTTAGTGATGAAAGCTCCTCTTCGTCATCATCTTCTTCTTCTGATGAAGTTGAAGAGGACATTTTGGGTAAATCTCCTCCAAGAAAAGTAGAGACGAATTCAAATCATGACACACAAGCACATCCTTCATCTCCACCTGGTCCAACACCTTCTGATGTACTTGCTGAACAACTTCGTATGCGGGCTACATATGAAAGAGAACAGGCGTTGAAAAATATATCTGCGAAGCGAACTAGCACTGGGCCTGCTGGAAAAGGAGCTATTTATGATACAGGTAAAGAAGTGAGCTCTCCACAACCTATTTTATCAGGAACCTTACTAAGCGGACGTCGTAGTGCAGCAGGAGGTAATAATGGACCCACTACACGTAGTATTAAGCCTATTTATGACCCAAGTTTTGGTTATGCAAATGTTCCAACTTCATCTATCACAACGAATGCTACTACATCTGGAGAAAAGAGTGGACCAAGTCTCATCGATAAAAGAGAAACAACACAGTGTATTCATTGTTTGAAACGATTTCCCAGATCTGAAATGACAAGTCATGGAAGTACGTGTGTTCTACGTACTGAGCCGTGTCCAAATGGTTGTGGAGCCAAAGTCCGTGCAATGAAAATGAATCAACATCTTGGCGAATGTCCAAAAAAGTAATTATATGAAATTGTGTAAAATATGTACATTATTGAAAGATTACATTAGTTACATTGAAAGTTATCTACGTCACTACTCTCATCTCATAACACATCATCATCATCACTGTCACTGAACGCTTCAGCATTAAAAACACTATCATCACCAAATTGTTCACTGCTTTCTATCTCCTCAATACTCTTTGCCGTAGTAATTACTTCGATTTTGTCCAAAGTAGGTGTCTGCTGTCCAATATCATTTGATTTTTTCACACTTGCTAATGCTATCGTTGCTACATCTTCTAGTTCTCCAACAACCCCACCTCCTACTTCAAACTTATGGAGATCACGACGCCATTTCTTATACCTACCATCGAATGCTCTTTTCGATTGTTTTTCATAAGGATCAGGAGTTCGTGGATGTAGTTCAGGTCCAAGACGCTTATGTTTTGGTACTGCAGCAATATATGCGTCATACGCTACAGTATTATAGCCATATTGAATCTGTTTTAATCTTTGTTCAAGTCTCTGCGGATTACTTTCATTTTCAGGACAATGTCGTTTTGATGCTTGCTCAGTGAATATACTTCTATCTAATCCTTCGACATGTGTTTTTAAACTCACCTCATTCGGTCCTGTTTTATCATCTATACCTCGTCTTTTACCCAATGAAGATGATACCAAAACCTCGGGATCCTCATGCTCTGATGCTTTTACTTCTATATTTGTCTTTGTAGTCAATAATCTTTGTTTTCGCTTTGCACGACATGTAAGACAGGATTTTGGTGGTCCCCATCCTTTCTTTGAGATAACTTCTTGCTCTTTCAATGAATAGACAAATTCCAACCCACAAGCAATGCACCTCAAACGCTGGTCCATACTTCAATTTAATAAAGGAAAAAAGATCAGTTTAAAACCTTTAAAAAAAAAGTGAGCTGTGCGGCCGGCGTATTGTGATAGTGACTTCAGTGACGAAAATAAAAGAAAAGGAAGAGTAGTTCACAATTATATTGTGCTATTTGCTTTCAATCGTATTCCTTAATAATCGATTGTTTTTTGATTATTGCAGTATGATTACAAGTGCAATCTCCCGTGGGAAGTTCTCCAGGGGATGTGTCTTGCGACTTAATTCTTGTCCTGCTTTTACTCCCCATTCACGTGTGTTTGATTCAAATGCAATGCATAGAATGCAATCAAGCATGTACTGTACAACAATACCTAGATTTCAATCAAATAATAGTTCCAATCGCAAAAATAGAGATGAAGATTCATCTCTGAGTTCATCTTTGGCTAAGTTTAAAAGAAAAAGTCAGCGAATATTAACTGGGATAAGACAGTTTTGGCAAGAGTTTCTTGAGGTCAGGCAATTAAGAGCTGTAAAGGGAAAAGAGAGACCTGGTGTGAATGGATCGAATTATAATACTAAATGGACAAGACGGGAGCTATCCTTGGCAAAGAAAATTTCTCACGATATTACTTTTGTTGGATTAACAGCAATGATATTTATTATTCCTTTTGGTGGCGTTGTTGTTATTGCATTTTCATTAATATTTCCAAGATATTTAACATCACACTTTTGGAGTGAACGTAAGCGTGATTTGTATATTTTAGATGATTTTATGACGAAGAGTGTATGGCGAAGTCGTGTATCAGACGAGTGGATTGATTCCGATATTTCTAAACATCTAAAGGATTTAGATGAAATCTGGCCATCTATTGCTAGTGTAAAAGAATCCAGAACATATTTACGATATCTTAGTGCATACCACGGAGTCTTGAACACACATTGTCATGAACTCTTTTCATCATTATTAGAAGGACCAATTATATCTAGGATAATAAAAAGAATGATTGATAAAAAACTCGATAACATACTGTTTGACGATCAATTATTATTATTAGAGAATGACATTATGGGTTTAAGTCGTTATGAATTACAAAGTGCATGTGTTGATAGGATGATTTGTTCCCCAAATTTGTCAAATTCGGATATGCAATCATGCCTCGAATCATGGATAAAATTGGATAACAAAATAAGAATTAACAAAATTTTACTACCATAAGATAAATTACTAGACTAAGACAAAGAAGATTTCAATGTATTTTGATGTTTAATATTTAAAAATTGTTTAAATTTTGCACTGATTTTGCAATTTCCTTTGCTCCTTCATTATCCACTCGACTCAAAACATCAAGGACAGCGCTCTTGGCAGCCAGTACAACCTTCATGCTGTCTGTTTGCAAGAAAGTTTTTTCTGCTACATCATAGCTATTTGCACAATATCTTGATATAGAAGAAGCACATGCTAGCCATTCGTCCACTTGATCTCCATCAGAGCTTGGGATATCCCGTGTATGAGTCCTATCCATTAAATTACCAATTATCGTCAAATAAATTTGCCGACAACTTTTTAATGCCATGACTGCTGCTTCCGTAGCATCATTGATTGCATCCGTTTCAGTATCTTCTTCCTCTTCCATTGCATCCTGATCATCATCTGGATTTGGTGTTTTTGTCTTCGATTCAAGAAGAAATTCTGTAATTGGTCTAATATCAGTTGATTCATCAAATGGCATTTCATCTCCAATATCTCTGCGCCTCGAAACTGCAGCACGTGCAATATCTATTGATCTGTCACATATTAATTCAATATGTTTATATGACCATACATCAGTTGCTAATGTATTCAATTGCTCATCTTGTGTAGCCCATTTTGCAGCGGCAGTAACAGTCAATACACTTCTTCTTAATAAAATATCCAAAACTTTATTTAAATAACCTTGATCGTGATTCAAACAATCACTAACATTCGAAACAAGTGCAAGCTCCCCGTGTTCAGATGCTGATAATGTTCTTAAAGGATCAATGTAACGTTCAATAAGATTAGTAAAAGCAGATGGAACATCACCAGCGATTAAAAATATAACTTGTAAAAGAAGTGGAGCACGCCAAACTTCATCAGGAATAGTATCGTCATCAAGTTTTTGCTTTTCAAGCCATTCTGTAACAACTTCAGGTTCTTCTCTGGTTTCAATTAAATGTCGAAGTTCTTTAAAAAGACCACCAAATTTTGCATCACTTTCAAGACCACAATTTGGTAACGCATCTTGTGGAAGTAATGCATGTAATGTTGTTGGTATAGCACTTGTTATTAAATCATGGCTAACCGCTCTACCCATTTTATCTACAACTATTTTGCAAAAGAGTGTTCGTGAACTTTCCAATTTATCTTCCAAACATGTATCAATCCAATCATTCCAATAAGGCCAACTTATTTTTGTATTTAATAAATGAACTGCAAACCATTGTGCAAACTCACGCAAACATGTCATATCCATTTCTGGTAACATTTGAAATAAGCAATGTACACCTAATGCTAAGGTTTGTGCAAAATCACCTGATTTTTGACAAAGTTCTAAGATAATACGAAACATTAATGATGTTTGCATTTTATTAACTGGTACTTGAAGAACCTTTTGAAACAGAGTTTCTATAATGATTGATTCTAAAGGTACATCAGGTTCTGATTTAGATCTCATTTTTTTAACAGCCAGTAAATGCTTACACAAAAGTTCAACAGATCCACATCGTGTTCCATCTTCATTAATAACAGGATCAAAGAAATAAATTATATCTCTATAGTATTCCATAAACATATATCTTTCTAAAGATGTTGTTCCCAATACACACTGTACACACATATCAGCTGTATCTGAATCAAAAACATTAAATATGGGAACTAACCATGAGGATGAGCTAGTAGATGTACGTGATGTTAAGGTTGCAGAATCAAGAGCATATTGTGAAAGTGATGATGATGGAGCATCAAAATATATTTCAGTGGGTCCATCAACAAAAACTTGTCGTAAAATACCTGCTAAATCAGTACTCAATGATAAAATTGAGGATCTGACGGATCCATCCCATTCTTCACCAGATAAATCAACAGCTAAATCTGCTTGTAGCTCAATCCAAGGTGTAAGCATACATGATGGCATAGTAAATGTTTTATTAACATTTAATTCGGATAAGCATGAATTTGCAACTGAAACAGAAGCCCAGAGGGAATCCCAACACGCAGCACCATCTGGACCAACATTCATCACACCTCTAGCATCCGCTGATACCTCATTGCCATCATCATCGACTGGTACAACATAAGTATGAAATACAGGTGTTTTCATGCCAACATCATAAGGTGATTTATATTCTTTTAAAAATTGTTCTAGAATTGGTATAGTCTTTGAAACAAAAGCACATCCTTCCGATGTCTTGATCAACTCTGTTGCTATCCAAGGTAGAGTTGATGATAGAAGATACAATGCAACTTTAGCTTCAATACTTAGTTTATTAGCATCAGCGGCACCATCGGATAGCACTTGTTGAAGAAACACACCAAGCAAATGTAGAACAGAACCATCTCCACTTGAAACTAAGCATCCACTACAAGTTAATGCAGCCATTGAACGCAATGATATTTTTGCAGTATTAATATCATTTTGCTTCATTGAATTAATAAATGTATCTCCTAATTTCTGCACAACAAGAGAAGGAAAGGAAGATTCCCGACGATATATTAAGCCAAGTAATGTTCCAACAATCGTAGATTGTACTGGTAATGAACTTAAGCATTTAACAAATACATCTGAAATTTCATTTGGAAAAACTCGTAGATCACCAACATCTACAAAAATTTCCGCTAATTGTCTAATATTGTTTAATAAATCATCATCATCAGTAAGTTCTGTAAAATCACCTAGACGTGCAAGAATTTGCTTAGCTAAAGCTACCTGAGGTTCAACGTCTGGTAGTTTTTGTTCAATCATACCAGCTAGAATATAGTATAATTTTTTTGTATTAAGAAAATATATTATTAGAAAAGAAAGAGTAAAAAACAAGTTAGCAATTTTCCCACGATAATAAAATGCAATATTGTTGTGAAAAATGTGTCAATCATATCAAATGTATACGTACATTGCTTCTTACGCTTCGGCTTGCTCTTGCTGTCACCATCATCACCAGGACGACTCGTTTGACTATCAGGTCTACGTTTACCACCACCACGTCCACCACCGCCACGTCCACCACCACGTCCACCTCCACGTCCACCACGAAAACCTCCATCTTGTGGACCAAAACCTAAAAAGAAATTATCATGTCCTCCAATATGTGCATATTGACATGAACTTCCATGTTTACAAGAACCGCGTTGGAAAGCAAAACAAGGCTTTGCTGCACCAGCACCATACTTTGATTGCTCATGACGTTCATAATCATTATGAACTCGTTGCTCCTCACCACTGCTGTAAACCCTTCGGACAACATTGCCACTTTCATCGCGAGGTAAAAACTGCATTTCAAATGATACCAAGGAGTTGTTTTCTTCAAATTAATCCAAAAGCAACTAGCTGTCTATCTTTTACAGTAAGATGCACTCTGTACAGTGCTCTTTTCCTTTCTCTCCCCACATGAGGCGATGCTGACGAACTTACGACCACGACGCGACTCGGCCCCTTAAAAAATCAATATTCAACAAATAGAAGTTGTCTACACACAAAAATAGTGCTTGCATGTGTAAGGTACTTACATGTGAGAAAAATCTTTATTTTCAAGAACAGTTAGGATTCTTGTGACCCTTCTTTACGTGCTTCTCGATTTGCATCGTACTACTGCACCAACTATCATACAATTAAAGTTGTAGGAGTTATATAACAACAAGAATATTGTAATGTATAAGAATTGTGGGCTATTCAAAACAGAGCCATGCTATGAAGACGTGGGTAGGTATATGTTAATCACAGCGAATTTTGTTGTTGTCTTCATGCGTTGTGGTTGTTACCAAACCGAAGTGTATAACATTGCATAAATGAAATTTTAATGCTATGTTATACACAGATTGTTGGAGCTATTCAAGGATTGTTTTTTTCTGACCTAACATGAATTTATAACCATAAATAGCATCAAAAGGCAAGAAATTATCTATCACAAAACTAACTATTCCATTTCTTGCAATTTTATATGATCCACTAATTTCTTTTTTTCTTACAACAGAGTTGAAGACGATTGGACGAGCGTATTGTTCTCGTTTCAAGTATACTAGTGACATAAAGGAACATTGTTGGGATTCTATACGACCACGAATATTGCTGGTGATGCTCCTGTGTCTGTGCTTTGTGGGTTATGGGGTTTCAGAAGGATGTGACGCTGGATATATTGGTGGGTGGGAGACCCACCCTGCTCTATTGACTTTGATCGAAGCCAGCGCGACGACGTCTGCCTCACCTGATGACTTGAAGGCAGGTATGAGCTGGTATGTTGATGTTAATGGTGGTGGTACTGTGAGTCATGTGGCTGCTGTGGGTGAAGTTGGACCTTATTGGGATATGAGTGGTGGTAGATTTATTACGGATACCGGCCGAGTGGCCGGCAGCAGCTACACTCTCTTCTACTACTGGAGCCCGAGCAGTGCGACCACTAAGAGTCTGCATTCAGGTGGTACGTATAATGATAGCTGGGTTGATGTTAATAATAATAATCTGGGTTTCTACGCGAATAGGAGTCCTGTTGGATTTAAGGATACTACTACTTATGATATTACTGTAGATACGTGGCAGACGCTCATTGTCACCGGAGTGGCCACCGACGTTGCTGCGGGCGTAGGTACGTCCACCTACTACGTGAATGGCGAGCAGGTGGGTACTTTAGATAGGGTGGCATCTGGGGATACTACTCAGTATATAGGTCTTGACTACCCCGGGTATGTCGCTGTGGCGGGAGTGCTGAACACTGCTCTAGACACTACAGAGATCACTGCACTCCACAATCACATGACGAGTAGCAAGACTTCCACTGGTTGCAGTGCTTGTCCAGCTGGTAAGACGTCTGGTGCAGGAGCTGGCCAATCTTGTGAAGCTTGTCCACTGGGTACTTATGCAGATGCAGGTAGTACTTGCGAGGATTGCGTTGCAGGTAAGTACAGTAGTGCAACTGGTGCGTCATCAAGTGACGTATGTATAGATTGCGTCGCAGGTAAATACAGTATAGCAGGAGCTGCTACATGCACGACTTGCGTCGCAGGTAAATACAACGGTGCAAGAGGAGCTGCCACATGCGAGGATTGCGTTGCAGGTAAATACAGTAGTGCAACTGGTGCATCATCAAGTGACGTATGTATAGATTGCGTCGCAGGAAAATACAGCAGTATAGCAGGAGCTTCTACATGTTTGGATTGCGTTGCAGGTAAATACAGCATTATAGGAGGAGCAATTAAATGCGAGGATTGCGTTACAGGTAAATACAGCAGTGCAACTGGTGCAGTATCTAGTGATGTATGTATAGATTGCGATGCAGGTAAATACAGCAGTGTAGCAGGAGCTTCTATATGCTTGGATTGCGTTGCAGGTAAATACAGCATTATGGGAGGAGCAGGTCAAGAAGTATGTTCGTGCGACGTAGGTTCCTATGGAAATACAAATGGAGAGTGTGTGGTATGTCCGATCGGCACATGGAAAGGTTCAGCAGGTGATGAATTTTGCGAACGATGCCCTATGAATAGGATAACCCCAATGCCAGGTGCAACTGCGCTTGAAGAATGCTTGTCCCCTGAAATAAATTTCTACGTTGGGTTTGCCTTCGTTGGATTGAATGTTCTATTTTTTTTTGAGTATTTTGTGCATGGGCGATGCCATCGGATTTCTTTTTTAAGAAAAAAACGAGTTACGGAGAGACTCGTCAACGAAGCACGCGCACTGTCCCCACAGCTCTACTACTTTGCACAAAGGGCTGAGGTGGACAAGGAACGAGACACCACTTTCAGATTGTTGAAGACGTGGAGCTTTCTACTTCAAGCATTCTTGATATCATTTCTATTCATATTTGCGTTTTTTGTAGGTACTTTATTTTCAATGTTCTTTAAATCTCTTATTATTTGGAAGGATTTGAATATCAACTTGGATCTGAATATTGATTTTATATCCCATCTTGCGGATTTGATTGATGAATTTGCGAGATTTTTGCATGCACCCTGGTTAAAACAGTTTTTCATTCCTATTGAATTTATATTTCAAATTTTTGCTAGCCTCAATATCAATTTAGAGGCAATAAATATCACATGTGAAGGTGCATCAGCACCTTTGGAATTATTCTTCAATCTGATTATCATAGGCATATGTGTTGTTATTATCGAGTCTGACTTCCAGTTATTCAGAGTCCTCACTTTCAATTCGCTGACAGATGTGTTTTTGTTGAGTGCTAGACAGCCTGCATATAAATCTTGGGTATATCATGAGAAAGGTGCTAAAACAATACCATCTTCTAAGGGGAAGTACGCATATAATGCTACTATAATGTTGACTTTAGTAGTGAGAGCACTTTCTGGTTTTAATTTTTTTCAAGCATTTATGCAATTCCTCATGACTTTTGTGACGATCAAGAAGTTTACCCAAGACAACGGGGTTCACGCTTCATCGATTGCTTGCAATCAAGTTCCAGAATTTATTGATTATGATCACTATATAGCATTTCTTTCATCATACACAGCATATATTATGATTATTCCTATGATTTATGAGATTGCAAATATTTTAGTTCCAGGCACCCCCTCCTCTAATGTGGATGTTCTTCTTATTATCGACAGGAGCAAAAGATATAAGTATATTCCTACATCATCTTTCATGCACTACTTGAAGTATTTGACTATTGCTTCACCTGATTTATTTTTATCAGAATTAGCTGCGAAATCGATTAGAGTTATCGATCATATGACACGTAAGACATATACAGAGAATTTGGAACTCTATGAAAAAATACAAAGAATTAATTTTTATTCTAGTTATATTGTAGTATCTAATAAATCGCGGCTTGTCTATGATAAGCCCATAATTGCACCAGGAAAACATGACGTAAAAGGTTCGTTAAAGAAAGGGGATATCGTTGAAACACTAAAAATCCCACCTACTGAACAGGTTTTCACAAAGAAAGGAAGACGTATAACTTGGATGCAAATAGTAACACCATATGCAAATAAATGGATTTCTATACAAGAGAATGATACGGTCGCACTTGAGCCTTTAACCTCTCCAAGTATAACGAAAGTCCCGGGACCTTTTCGAGTCGTTTCATGCGGTGTCAATGCCAATGCGAGGTTGGAATGTGGTTTATACAGTGCGCATCCTGAGTATCGTAATGTGCTTATATGGAAACGTTATTATCAGTTGTATACTGCACCAAAAGCTTTTCATTTAGCTATCTTTAGTTTGCAAACACGAGAAGTGTGTTATTCTAGGACATATTGTTTTGGAGACGAGTTGAGTGGATATGGAGTAATAGGTAACATGCATGATCTTGAGTGTCAGTTGAATGATGCTTCTCATGGAAATGAGATAATTATGCTGTATACTACAGGTACGCCTTGTTCATCCCAAACACTGACTTCTAGTTTGGTCAAAGCACTGCTAAGATGTGGTGCATCTACCGAAAATATAGGGAATCTTGCAACGGAGGAGGACGCGGCGTATGTTTTAATTGGAGTAGTTGGTTCTGGTGATGGGAACGGGCATGAAGTAATTCAGAGTGGCAGTCTGCGAGCGAACATTGATATATCATTCGATCTTACTCGAGATGGTTTTCGTATAATCCATCGTAATATAGGTGTACTTGAAAGGTATGGATGGAGTGACCAAAAGAGTTATTTGACAAGTGCACTTCAACTACGAACATCTGTCGAAAATAAAGCTTGGATTTCTTTTCAGAAGAAGTCTATGCCTCGGTATGATACATTATGTCGCCTTGAATATCAAGAAATGATGGAATGGTTTTCAAGTGATGCCGATTTTGCGCCCCTATCAAAAGCTCTTTCTATTGTTTTTGTTTTATTAGGTATTGGACATATTACTACAAAAACTGGTCGAATAGTCTGGTCTTGTATTTTTAAAAAGATATTTGACTTTGTATTGCTTTGTTTGGGTATATGGTCAGATGAGATGATGGAAGTATACGCTGTAGATGAACATACAAAGACCATGAGTATTGCTTTTGACAAACCATTTCAAAGAAATACACGGCGCCATTCGAGAAGAAAAAGCTCAAAGATTTATCCTTGTGAAGGTGTGAAAACTACGAGAAATAGTTCTTCCTCTCCACAGAATAAAGAGTCTTTATCAAGTAGAAAATCACATATACTCTCAGGTCGTGTAGGGAAGGACATGGAGGCTAATATTCATACTGATTATGCGCTTACATTGCATGCTATTGTTGCAACGCGTGCTATTTTATTACAGGTTGTACCGTTTTTTAGCTTCTTATCAATTTTTGCTTCATGCATGTCTAAAACACCAACATGGATAACTTCTAGTAAATTGAGAAAAAAATTACCTAGTCTTTTTGTAGCGTCCCCATTTGTACATGCACGCGCAGAAGAAAAAGCACATATTGATGAATTGGAGCGCATACGGCAGAATTTGACCGAAGAAGAGAACTTTATTCCTAATCCCACTTATGCACTTGATCCAATGTCAGGTAAAAAAGTCGAAATTGATCGTGATACTAGAAATAAAATACATGAATACAATGCAAAGAGTAGATTGCGTATGAAAGGTATTATATCCGCTCAACCAAGAGTAGTTGATGAATGGGCTGTACTTTTAAATGGATGTAGCTCTATTTTTACTGAGTCACGTGCATTGATGTATTTCGTCGATTTCTTTTTCTTTTCTTTTAGTATAGCTTTACTAGTTTCACCTGTGAGAATTTTAGAATATTGGGTTGTTAGTGCTATAGTTCTTATGGTATTTGTAGGATATGTCATGTCATTGAATATTATTGTCCTTTACGGTAAGTCTCTGTATATCACAGATGATGAAATTTATATTGCTCTTTCCTATGTAGGACTTGGTTGGGTTTTTTCATTTTTACTCAAGTTGATAGAGCCAAGAAGAAGCGCGAAGGTTAGTCAAAGAAAATCACATACTCGAGTTCATAATTTATCTATCATTGAAGCCGAAGAAGGTAATGCGAGTATTCAATGTAGCAAACAGAATGTTGAGATTAGGCCATCAGCTTTTGTCGGAGCTTCTACTACTGATGATTCTTATGAAAGTAGCTCTTCGTTAGGAAGCACCTGTAGTAGCAGTAGCAGCGGAAGCAGTTCCAGTAGTAGCAGTTGCAATAGTTTTAATTTAGAGAAAATATCACAGGTAACCCCCAAGATCAGAAGCCTACAGAACGGGCAAAAAAGTTGCAATACTTTTAATATAGAGAAAATATCACAGGTTAGTCCCAAGTTCAGAAACCTACAGAACGGGCAACCAAAGATAAAGGCAATACACGAGGAAGGAGTATATATGATGATAAGAGTAGCATTAGGTAGTATGGTGGTGGTGGTGGTATTAGTTTTAGTGGCAATGGCAATTGCAACGGCAACGGAAGTCAGTCTATGATATGTAGCTTCGCTAACCTAACAGTACGAACAGTCTTACCACAGAACACATAGAACGTCCAATGAAAACCATTTTTCGGACAAACCATATGGTTACTCCGATTCCTAAAACAATAAAATAATGTCGGGGAGGGTGGGAGGTAACTTAAAATAAACTAAAAACCTTGCAATTATCTCGAAACTCGAAACAACTAACGCTTTTTTGTTAGTCAGGTTAGGGTTATGAGGGCGAACATGGACGTAATCTCGGCCCTGAGAGTTGGCGATTTTTTCTATGATGTTTTTTCGACGAAAGGGATCGTGGTACCTGGTTTGTAGACAATTTACGTACAATAAAATTTTTGATACACTACGTAACTTATTTTTTTTTACCCTTGTGCTTTTTTGGTTTTTGGATTTTCGGTCTTTTTTCGGTCTTTTTTGGGTATTTGATGTCCTGTACAATGTTTTTGTGCGGTACGTTTTGGTTTGGTGGATACGTGTGATGAATTGTGTTCTTAGGAAAAAAAAAATAGGTTGATTCACATTGATGGTCGTGCGTTATTCTGTTTTTTTGTTTTTTTTTGTGATGGTCTTTTTTCGTTTTGTTGTTATCACGGTATATCTCGAGTAACTGCACACGCGGAAACGAGAGATGATACTATACTTTTAAAAGTGTATACTTAATACTGACATTACAAAGTAGAAATTACTAATCTCTGACTGGACCCCGGCCAAAGTCTACCCAACGTACTAACGATTTACAATCGTCACACAGCCTTTCTTTTGAGGGAGGTCTTACGTACTTTACCTAGATTTATACCTTCTTCAGGATGTTTTATTTTGTTTTATTATTTTTCTTTTTATTGTTATGATTTTTGTGTGATTATAAATAGTGAAGTATTAATCCAAGTCGTGTTAGAACTTGTTGTAATACCGTTCATCATATGATGAGGTTTTTAACATATAAATAGTTTCCATATAAATGTGTTGGTTGCCTATAAAGGACTTTAAGAATAAATATATAAATGTTGTTTCCTAATAAATAAATTTAAGTTTGCCTGTAAAGGACTTTAAGAATAAACATATTACTGTTTAAGTTTGCCATTGAAGGACTTTAAGATTTATTAGACCAGCTGCTCTTCTGGTTAAATGGGTTTCATCATTAAAGGTGATGTTATTTTCTTTTCAATTCATTGTTCTGGGTATTTAATATAATAAAGTTTGTTTTAATTTCAATTCAATGCGCGAGTAATATATGTGTTTTTCAATTCATTGTTCTATAATTTCGATTCATTGTTTATAGTCCTTGGACTTATTTTTCATAAGCAAAAGCTGGATCCACAGTAGACTTGGTAGATCTCCTTTGTGGTAATACTTCTGCGAAAAGCTTACTTAACTTAGGAAAATCTGTTGCCATGTGGTTTCTGATATAATTTTGAACCTTGGTGACATATTTGCCATCTTTAAACCTTACATAACTAGGTTCTTCGATATTAAGAAACTTAACTAGAAATTTGAGGTCAGTTAATGTTTTAGCTTCACCTATATGACTTATGACTGACTCTATAACATGCTCTTCGTGATCTTTGGCTGCTAATTCTAACGCTTCTTGGTCACTGATTTTAGGACTAAACTTAATCATATCTTTAGCGTGACTAAAGAAAAGTTTATCTTGTACTAGATCTTTGACATGATAAAAATCACCTTGCAATATTCTTTCAACTTTAAAAGGTCCTAATATTGTAGGTGACACCTTTTTCTTTTTGTCAGAGTATATACGTAGATTACGATACATAATTAGTTCACCGACCGCATATTTTTCCTCAGTGTTAGAAGCTTTTTCATGTCTTGCAATAATTTTATCTTCTAAGTTAGCTAAACCATGTGAATAAATAATGCTTAACGATTCATTAAATTTTCTAACATACTCAGGAGGATTAACCAGTTTAGTATAATCAGTAAACGGTTCATCTGTTTGAAACATTTTCATGTCTTTAGCTAGCTTCGAACCAAAGATTAATTCATATGGACTTAATCCTAGTGCACTATGTGTATGAGCATTGATCTGTCTCATAGCGACAGGCAAGTATCTATGCCAATTAGTGCCCGAAGCTTGTAAAAAACTAATTAATACTTTTCGAAGTTTGTCAATTACTTCACGATTTTCACGTTCCACTATACCATGTGCTTCCGGATGATACGGATGAGTCACGTTATGCTTTATGCCTAGCAATTTGCAACATTGCTCAAATCCTTTAGAAATAAATGCCGGAGCTCCATCTGATACAAGAAAACGTGGTGTACCAAAAATACCATGTACTTGTAATAATAGATAAGACACTTCCTCAGCTGTCTCGTTGCTTAAGGGAAAAAGAATAGTAAATCTTGAAAATGCACATACGAAAACCATCACTTTGGTATAACCTTCGAAACCAGCAGTTTTACTCAAACCTGTAATAACATCTGCTTGAAAGGTTTCAAATGGTTTAAAGTTAGCCACGGTGTGATATTCTAGTTTCTTGTTTTTACGTTCAAGTCTAGTTTTTACACATGGCATGCACAAAGTCAATAAGGTGATTACCTGTTGTTTTAAGTGATTGTAACTTACCACTAAATCAACATGATCAGTTTTTATTCTGTTCTTTATACCATCAATAGTATCCGCAATGTTAGGATGACCAATCTTAGGAGCATGTAAGTCATTGAATATCGTACTAATGATCTTATTGATTTCCTCGATATTATCTGGAATTGCTTCTATTACATCTAATTCACGTTCTTCAATGGCGTCTCGATCTAAAGTTGGATCAGCCATTAGGACATCAGGTCCCATTGAATCACACGAATTAATACTATTCTCAAAAATACGCGATAATGGATCTGCAACCGTGTTATCTACACCTTTGATGTGTTCGATAGAATACTCGAATTGACTAATGTAAGTAAACCATCTAGTAACTCTAGGAGATTTAGATTGAGACATGTGAATTAAATTATTATGATCTGTTCTGATAATGAAAGGACGACCTAATAAAATGTGTTCAAACGACATAATCGATTTAATGATACCGAATGCTTCTTGGTCTGTTGTTGACCATTTACGCGCTGGTTCACTAAAAACATGACTGGTGTACCTGATAGGAATTTTTGCAATAGCTCCATTACTTTTTAATTCTTCTTGATAAAGAAAACCACCAGTGCCAACCATAGATGCATCAGTGTCCAAATACAAAGGTTTTGAATCATCTGGAAAAGCCATCAATGGAACATTTGCAACCATAACTTTAGCTTGTTCAAAAGCGTCTTTCATTTCCTCAGTAACTATCCACTCGCTATCCTTTTTACGAGCTAATTGAAAAGCGGCTTCAATATGTTGTAAATTGGGTATAAAATCTCGAAACACATTCAATAGTCCAAACCAAGATTTTAGATTATCTTTTGTTGGAAATGGAGCATTTATAAACTTCTCTGTACTAAGATCCTTTGGTTTGAACTTGTTATTTGAAAACGTGAAACCCATAGATTCAGCAGCAGTATATGCGACCCTAGTTTTCTTAAAAGATAATTTAGCGTTATGTTTATCTAGTAAACCCAACATTTGATCTATGTCCTTGATATGCTCATCTAAAGTGTTACTACTTGTTGTGATATCATCATAAAATGAAATAGTATGTTCTCTAGCATCGAACAATATTTTATTCATGACGTTGTTTGCAAACACTGGGATATTCTTGTCACCTTGCGGTAGCACACCATTCCAATTGAAATTTCCGAACGGAGTGGAAAATGCATAATTTTTCCCAGTTTCTTCACTACATTTTAATTGAAAGAACATATCTTTCATGTCAAAATTACTGTGAAATAGTTTACCTGACATCTTTTGCAAAACATCTTTTTGCAAAGGCATAAATCCTCTGATGTCTTCAAATAGTGGACTCAGAGCTGAAGTATCGATAGTAGCTCTAAAATTTGGACTCTTATCACCATTTTCATTAGGTTTATTGACCAATAATAGCGGACTTGTAGGACCAGTATCATCATCTGATTTCCTAATAATTCCTTCCTTAAGACGTTTTTCCAACCAAATTGATACCCATTCTTTCTTAGGCAATGACATAGGCCTTGGTTTGATACCATTCCAAACAACATTGGGTTTCAACTTAACATGAAATTCTGGGATACCTGTTATGGTACTATGATCTAAGTTATCTACAAAGACATTTCTATGTTTATATAACATACTTGCGATATTATCAATTTCATCTGGTTTCAAATCAGGGTTGATAACTTCCTTGAAGTCGTTTAATGTAGTTTTTCGGTTAGTTAGGTTAGGGTTAGGGTCCTGGTTAGTATACGTTACATTAGCTGTGAATCTATCACTAACTTATCTATTTACATTGGCGCGTGGCCTGCATTTTCAAGATTCTGAAAAATGCGGGGTCTGTCCTCGTAAAGCGGAGGGTCGACCATAGGGATTGCATGCTGTAGGCTGCTGTTAAAAAGTTTCCC
>JACKZZ010008640.1_pt1 | contig 42129 bp, 34 predicted proteins | sample 8027871 | NCBI WGS metagenome assembly JACKZZ01 (sample SAMN15724774, study PRJNA655200) | protist metagenome | isolation source: fluorescence activated cell sorting (FACS) single amplified genomes of... | place: USA: West Boothbay Harbor, Gulf of Maine | collected 2000-07-19
GACAGTGCTAGCAGCGAGCAGGGAGATGCGCGACCCTCGGCCGAGGAAATAATGGACATACCCGACACGTGTTCAGCTGTTCCCGCACCACAAGCTGCTGTTGGAGACGCAGCCGATGCCGCATCCTCACAACTGGGTAATATTGAGGATACTTGCAATCATCGTCCGCGGCATTTGCAGATACAGACAGCGGAGCCTCATTCGCAGTCGCAGGAGGGAGTTCCTCAAATCAATATCGTCAACATCGAAGATACAGCCCACAGACGTCGCCAATCATCTGCAAGCACGCACACGACCGATGTCTGCGAACCCACGCAGTCCAGAGATGGTTCCGGTACGCGCCAGAGCGATGAAATAGCATCTCCTCGCAAGACCGGAGCAGCGATGCCTGCTCTCAAGGACGTGCCTTGCGCATCCAATCAAGCTCAAACCCGGCAGCCGCAAGAATCGTCTGGAGGAAATGAAGACGGCGCGAGAACACAAGAAGGTCTCAAAGTGCCGAAAAGGCTGTCAAGAAGCCTGCCACAGTCCGTGAAATACGCGCTCTGTATGTGCGTCACGGCCGCCACGACCTCGACCTATATCCAGCTTTCTCAGCCACAGAAAGAGCAACAGAGCACGGTCAACAAGCCTGAAGGTTCGACGCCTTGGAGTGTTTCGAGCCTGGAGCCTGTGGCTGTTCCCACTCTCGATTGTTCCAGATCGGGATCATCTTGTGAGTCCTGTGCTGACGTGTGTGGAAGTGTGCAGGGCGCTTTTTCCGGGCATGGGGACGCGAAGACGGGTCAGGATGATGTCGTGGACACGATTCCCGAGAGCGGAACAATCAGGGCTCTTGATCCACTCGATGTAGCGCGCCGCGCCGGCGACAATGTCGTACAAGAACACGCCGTTGTCGGCAACAAAGAGCAGAGAGAGATCGTCGCGGGTTCGCAGTCGTCTTGGAGAAATCTCTATGGATTGTTCACGTCTGAGTCTGACAATACCGGAGATGCGGGGCGAGGGAAAGCACAAGAGGACACGCGGAGTTTACACATCGCGTCGCCGTCAGAACTGGATGAGGAGGACTCTCGGGAAGTCGATTTTGAACAAATCTCGCGAGACCTTGAGTCCCGCTCGGAAGTCCAGAGGATTGAGGACAGTCAAGCTTCTTTGTTTGTCAACAAAGCATTCGACGACCTTGACCTGCATCGCGAAGAAGAGCGTCCAGGAGCTGTGGGAATCGATGGTAATATCGTAACATTGTGCGCGGGCGCGTTTTTGTCTCTGGCGTGGCAGTGCAATCGCAACCAACAAGATGAACGACAGAGATATAACGACGAGCTCAATTATCTTCGCGGTCTAGCTGACGGGCGCAATGCGCCGGCGGCGGCGAGCACAAGCACGAGCGCGACAGCGAGTGCACCTTCGACAGCCAATGCAGCGAATGACTCCAAACCAAGCGCGAGTGCGCCTGCGCCAACAGGTTCTTCGACAGACGGAGACGTGGAGATGACACCCGTTGAGGATATCGTCGCTCCTGAAGCCAACGTCGCCAATAGCAATACAGTTGGAGCCAGTGCCAGCACGAGTCTTGGCGGTACAGGTGGGGCCAGTGCCAGCACCAGTCTTGGAGGTGGTTCTTCCGCATCGGTTCCAGACGAAAGGCAGTCACAAGACGTCAAGACACAACCAACGGAGTCGAAAGATGAGAAGCAGAACGAGACAAAAGAAGATGAGAAGCAGAATGCGTCAAAAGATGAGGAGGAGAGCAAGTCGATGTTGGGTTCCATCTTGGCCAAAATAACGTGCAGAAAGAGAAACAGAAAGACAGAAGTGTCTGATAGTGCGGCTGTCTCGGTACCTCCGACGGGCACGGCAAACTCGACAGGCTCTGCCTCTAGGTCTGGCGTCGCACCAGGTCCAAGTTCAGGTGGAGTCTCTTCCGGAGCTTCGGTCTCTGAGCCAAGTGGTGGGTCAGGAACAGCAACTCAACAAGTCCCGGAACAGCAAGCAACCCAACAAGTCCCGGAACATCAACAAGGGCACACCCAAGCGGTTGAAGCAACCAGCTGTCCCAAAGCTGCTGCAATTGGCATTGTCGGACAAATATCTTCAGGAGCAAGCAATGATTTTCCGACAAGTAGATGTTCCAGACCAGGAGCCACTCAATCACTGGCGCGTCACCGCCGGGTGGAGTGCAGGTGCCAAAGATGTTCTCCCGACGCTTGCAGACCTAGATCTGCGTCACTGGAGGGCGCGAGTCGTCGAAGCCGCAGCCCCATTGCTCACCATATCCGTAACAACGATTTGCCTTCATCCAAGGGCAGCAACCTCAACATCCTTTCTAAGAGCGGGAGTGCGATTGTAGATGAACGTCAGAAGGTGCCGCAGCGGCGTTCAGCTCTGACGCAGGTTCGCATCGACAATACCTGTCTCAACGCATGTGAGCCTACAAGGAACAGCGCATAAAAAGCATAACGAATGTGGAGGAGCAGCTAGTCTAGTGGTCTAGCAGTGCCGACGTCTTTGATTGATTTGGTTGCCTGTCGTCTGCGAAAAGAAGTCCTTAAGGTGTCCTCTTTAGGTTGAGTCGGTGCCTTCTTTCCGCGACTGCAAGCATCCACTTCATCTTCACATCTTGCTGAATCGATGGAAGATCGATCGTGCATCATTCCACAAGCATCCCAAGTTGTTAACATCACGTCGCGTCGTGAGCATTGTGCACATCACTTCAGCACGCGACTGGCATTGTTACGCAAACATTTTTCACCAAGACCAAAAGGCAGATTCCCCACGGACAGAAATGGCAGATTTCGCAACACCTCATTGTCAACTAGTTGCAGATTGTGAATCTAAAGATTGATATTTGTAGAAAACAAGAGGCGGTTTCATTCATTTTTGATAGAGAAGATTTAAATTGATCGAGAAGATCTATATTGAGGGCTACACATAAGTAGACCGTCTATGTGGAGAAGAGGAGCACAAGATTTAATTAGGGTAGCCGACAGGTTACGTTTCAGATATTTACCGACGTTAGTTGGTTTTGTTGGATATCATGACTTTGGGGGTTGGTTCTGTTGAACAATTGGTTTCGTTGAACAAATTAGATCTGGAGCAGAAAGATCATCATTAATAGGGTATTAACTACACGACACATCACAAAAGTTACGACAGATTACAGAAAACACGCGATGAGCGAGACCAAGGAAGATCACACTCGCGATTTCGACGCAGCGTTGGAGTTGGTGATCGACGTCACGTGGTGAGCCGAAATCACCTTGCGAGCAGTTGTAAACTCTTTGTCATCTCGCACTGGCCTTGTGTATTTACTTACTTGACTCGTCTGGGTTCATTGTATTTTTGAAGAAAGAAATTATGTATCATTATCACTATCAACCCACCGTGTTAACCAGGCGGAGCGCACGTCCGAGGAAATAGTTAGAATGATCGGATTCAACGTTGTTACAATACAAGTGAACTCGATCTAGAATGAGGCTAGCGTTATTTAGTGTTCTTGCGTACAGACTCATTGTGCGAGCTACAGTTCTTTCCTCTTACTTTTCTCAGACAAAACACAATGCGCCGATTAACTGCTAGCTTGCAGCTCAGCTGCTCCGAATCCGATTCATTGTTTACAACGATCGATTGCGGCACCCATCTTCACACTCTCAGCGACCTCCGTTCAGTGAAGAGCGCTCAGTCGGACACACGTCAAAATTTCACTTCGGATACCTTACCAATTAGGAAAAAAAATCATGCCACAAGTTGATTGGTTTGATTGCGACCAAAGAGAGTCGCTCGGTTTTGGACTGGAGGTCCGAGATGAGGCCACGATCGATTCATTGTTATCTGATCGAGGCCACATCCCGGAAGACGGTCCACTGGTGGGGTGTTCGAGTTTACAGTGATTCATGATCAATCACATGATCAGCTTCAGAACAGCGTGTGAAGCTTCAGAACAATGTTTGAAAAAGTGTTGTGTTAGAGCAGTGCTTCAGACTGTTGTTGTGTCAGAACAGTGTCTCAAGAAGGTGTTGGCGTGAATCCTGAATGTGACCAGGTGTTAGTCATGAACAATCAATAACATCCAATATCAAGCCAGGGAAGAGTCAGCGCACAACTATTCTTTTCGAACGAATATTTTTCATTGGAAACATAGCTAGGTCGCAATTGGATTTTTTTGTTGTGCAGCCGAGGACAAGGTTTGAATCTGAGTTGTCGTTTGATATATTATACAATTGCGTTTCCCGTATGTAGTTTCATTTGATGAAGTTTGATGGCACTGTCCGCACCTGCAGTAGTAAAGCGCATCGATCGTTCAATACAGTTCATCTGTGATATAAGTTGTCACACCTTTTTTCCACATAAGAAATAAGGGGCTCCAGCCATTTGGTTCCAGAAAACAAAGGAAACAGGGAAGCTGCTAAAGGATGGCTTCCTCAAGGACGCCGACACTCCTCCAGGACGATCCTGGACCTTCTTCTGTTTCTGGTGCGTCTCTTTCACAAAAACACAATCACAAACAGGGAGCAACTGCAACAGGAAGTGAATCTGCCATGACGAACAGGTCGTTCATGTCTGCTGGGAGTGCGATCACTCCTTTGAGTGATCATTCGATGCATTTGCCGGGTGTCATATTTTCTTCTGACGGAGAAGGAGGGGTTCCGGGTGCGATGCTTTCCTCTGAAGGCTCTGACGGCGGGGCTCCGGGTGCTATGTTTTCTTCCGACGCCGAGGAGAACCGGGCGCATGCTGAGATGAACAAGTGGGATCAGCATTCCGAACCAGTCCCGCAGCAGCCGCATGGAGGAAATAATAATTTTCGCAGTTTTGAAGACCACTTCGAAGGCGATGTCGTTGTCAACAACATGATGTTGGGACCACAACATCAAGCCGTGGCAGTGGATTTCGACGCAGGAGCGGCTCGAAATGATTTTGAAGAGGGTGGAGGTGGAACTGGAAGTGCATACGTTCACGGGAACAGCGCGACACCGGACGTGATGTTAACCTCCTCCCCGTCTGCAACGCCTGTTTCGTTCTACGAATCAGATGGAGGAGCCGGCTCGTCAAATCAGACGCCTTTTGCCCCCGCCGGTGGTGCGTCATTAAATCAGACGCCCTTTGCCCCCCAAGGATCGATCACGCAACACAATCTCAGCGTGTCGGGTGCAGAACAAGATGTTCCAGAAGATGTCGTAGTTGTCCAGCAAGAGCAACCTGCATCCAACGCCCACAATTCATCCAACGCCCAGCCGTCTTCTGGACGAAAATCATTATCATCTTCTTCTTCTTCTAAAAAGAAAAACTCTGGATCTGGAGCTGCTTCATCTGGAAAAACAGGGAACTCGCCAGAGGAAGCACACGGAAGCGAAAGCGCAGATCATGGCATGAGAAGGTCCGCCGAGCACGCAATTCGACCGCTGAGTCGTGAGGAAGAAAAGTCATTGTTGGCCCCTTCGGGGGCCACGCCGGAGATGCTCACCCTGAGCGCGGAGGATTTGATGCAGAATCCCATCGAGCGTCTCAAGGATCCGCATCTCAAGGAACAGCAACCCCCGCGCGGCTCATCAAATACAAATTATAATGCGGCGACGCCGGCCGAGTTACTGCTTAGGGTATCAGGAGCAGGGAATAATCCAGAGCAAGATGAAGAAGGAGCGCCGGGCTCAGCGGAATCCTGCGGCAGCCGATTCACGGATCGCCCGAACTACATGTCCACGAAGGAAGCTCAAGCTTCTCGCGCGATGATCGAGGCCTCCATGAATAACAGCAGTGCCACTCCAGCGTTTTTCGCGATGCAGGAGGACGAAAAGATTACGAGTTCATCTTTAATTGGAAATGGAAATGAGTCACGTGTTAATTATAACTACGGCACTTCTTCCGAGCAGAACATCAAACTCCTCCCGACCCCAGCCGGGACGCCCGCGCTTCTGACTCTGTCCCACGCCGAACTCCAGGAAGCGGGAATGGGAGGAGAACACGATGTCTCAATGCTGAACCGAAGTGCCGCAACACCAGAAAATCTCTCACTCTGCGATCCCAATCTGCTGCAACAGTATCAGACGCCAGCCAATGTGGTAGGAGGAAGTGGAGGAGGTGGGTCTCGCGGATGCGACTCTGTTTCTTCCAGGTTCCAGGCGTTCGACGATGCGGCCGCGAGCCCGGAGATATCCATCGACGTCTCAGCATTGTCCGATGATGAGGAGGAGAAGGACCACAAATACTGGGAATCTTGGCATAAAAAGAAGAAAGAAGAAGACGAAGAGTCGGTGATTCCGACGGAAAAAGACGAGGAAAGCGAGATCAGTCTCAGCCACGATGACGCAGCGTGCGATGATTTTCTAATTTTACGTTTGTTTTTTGTCCAGCTCTAGCTTTCGCAATTTTTAAAGTATATGCTAATCTAATTAATTAGAATCCTTTGTTTATTAGTATTTACTATTTTTCGTCCATTGTCCTTTGTTATTTGCAAGCGGTCGTTCTATCTATATTGTCAAGCTCTACCTATGCAGTCAGTACTTACATTTTGTCTGGACTTTTGGAGGTATTTTTGAATTAAGAATGATTATCGGGAAAGCTGTCACCATGCTCCAAAACAGATGGGGCCACGAGATGAACGTCGTCGACGCAAAAGACGATGGAGCTGCGAAGCCGAAGGAGCCGGAAAAGCCAAAAGTGTTGCCCAAAGATGTCCAGGAGAAGAATGCGGATTTCAAATTTAAGCGAGACATGGAGGCGATGGTTTTGAAATTTGTTGCGTTTGTGAGTTTTGTTTGGATTTTCTGTAAATTAGGGAATTTAAGCTTTTGAGTTGGAATCTGATGCGGTCTTTTCGCTTTTCCGAAGGTCACATGAGAAATCAAAAATCGGAAAGTCTGACAGTTACAGTGACAGGTCCTTGTCTGCTTCGTATTGGCGACGACAGGGCGTCGCTTTTTTTTATCTTGTTCTGCTCATACTTCATAGCATCACAGAGAAAAAAAACTCAGATCGACGGGACTAAGACTGCGTGGCAGCAGGCGGTCCTGGGTCGTGAAACCTTGTATCGACTTTTGGATTTTGACGAGGGACGCAGGGCTGCCGCCTTGCAGGGAACTTGGGTGTTGCTCGAAGAAGACGCGGCCCGAACACGCGGTAAAAGTTATAGCACTTGAAATTAGAGCAATCGGTGGTAAAATGGGAATTTCAATTATTTACGTTGTTGCTGCGACTGTAAAAATATTGTTTAGCATTTTTTTGGAGAGAAATGATCTGTCAAACGTCGAAGAAAAGTGTTTAGCGATAGGCAGGATAAAAAAAAAAGCATTTTTTTGGTGCATCCATGTGAACAAATTGATGAATTAGCATCAAGAACGGGCACTAAATGGATCGTTGACGACTTGAGTACTCGAAACAAGAGAAGATTGACCTCCTCTGAGATTCTTCATTTTTGATTCTGCACTCTTTGGAAGAATAAGAAATAGAACTCTTTCAGGTCGTGTTGCTCCTGCAGACGCGGCGAAGGAGGAGAGCTCATTTCAGGAGTTGTCCTCTATCACCGGCGGCAATCTGCTAAAATTGAGTGAGAAGGACGTCGAGCGTGTGCGTGTAGAGAAAGAGATGGCGCGACCCAGATGCGCAGCCGAGGCGCAGCCCTTGCCTTCGTATGCGTCAGTGCGGGAAGAATTTGGTGACAGGTTTCTCACGCCGTTCGAGGAATTGCGTTTCGGCCAAGAACTGACTGAAAGACTACCGAGCCTTCGCCTTGGACAGATTCTGAATCTGCTGCAGGGACAGGTTCGCTCACGTTCTACATAATTCATGCCGGAGTAGATAACTGTTATCGTGTCCTTGGGTCGGGTGAAGTAATAGTAAGACTGAAGGGGAGAACAAATGTAGAAGCACATTTTAACAAAGTATCTGATGTATCTAAATCGTGTGAGAGAGCAAATCTTCTATTTTGGCGGGCGACCATGTCATTCACATCTTTGCTTAATTTGACACACAATCACAAACAGGAGTGGTACGATTTATATCTGCCAGTCACAGACAAGGAAGGGGCCGTCACGTCCTGGCAGGTGCGACGCACTAACGCCTTGGTTCGTGTCCAGCGGGGCGAGCGATTATGCCACGATTTTCGTCTGTCGGAAATATTGCGCAAGCAGAATTGGGATGAGGCCTTGTATCAGAAGCAGCTGCAGGATCCCGAAAAGCGCCCCAATTACGACTCTGGTTGGGATGAGTCATCAAAGAAAAATGACGATGAGAAAACGGACGAGAAGACAGAGGCGATTAAAAACGAGGATGAAAAAAAAGACGATTCTTCGGAAAAAAAAAATGACGACCGTTGGGCCGATTGGGACAAGAAGGACGATGACAGCAGCTGGAAGAAAAACGACTCTTGGGATGACACAAAGGACGATGACAGCAGCTGGAAGAAAAACGACTCTTGGGATGACAAGAAGGACGATGACAGGAGCTGGAAGAAAAACGACTCTTGGGATGACAAGAAGGATGATGACAGCAGCTGGAAGAAAAACGACTCTTGGGATGACAACAAAGATGACAAAAAAAATTGGTGGGATACACAGGACGATGACGACAAGTCGACAAAGGGTGACGGTTGGAATAACGACGACTCGAAAAAGGCCTCCTGGGGAGATGATAGCACTTGGGACGATAAGTATTTTAATTAAACTGAACACACAGGATATGTCTGTATTAAATTTACGTAAGATATAAAAAGAACTGACCGAGACCTTGGATGGCATCGCCGATTTGTGTTTGCTGTTGATTTGGATGATTACGACAAATTGTGGTTATCAGTGTATGAGTCAGACTCTATGCCGCAGATGCACAATCCCAAATGACGCGCGTGCTATTAAGAAGTATATAGCAGAAAAAAAAATTGATTGTGGCTTGGAGATTGTAGATTCCCACCGTCGCAGAGTCACGTTCGTCAGTCAATGATTCACGAGGATCAGCGGTTGTTTTTGAATTTTTATTCACCTCAACATTTCTTTACCTAAACATCTTCAACGAATAATAGATATAAATCCTAAAGCTAAACATGGATGAATAGGTATAGGCTAGCTCTCACCTATTGAAGTAAGAATGTCTTTTGGCAAAAATTTGTAACTTAACAGGAAAGACAAAGAAGTCTTTCATCTGACGTCAGGAAAAAAAAAAATTTATGACAGGAAAGAGGACGACAAGAAGTGGGAGCCACGTACTGACAGTAAATGGTGGGGGCCACAGGGACCGACTGCAGATTGGAAGAACTACGTCCGGATGTTTCTGGAATATTGCCAGTGGGAGCACGACGAAGTTCGCCGGAAAGCCGACGACGCGAAAATGTATGGCAGCAGTTTTCTCGAGGACTACGAGCGGTTTTTGGACATGCATTCGACAGAATGGGGAAAGTTGAAGTCCGAAAGTTGTCCATCTGCATCTACCTCTTCTGCTGAGCCTAAGAGCAAGAAGGAGGAACAGGAAGGCGAGGAGGAGCATTGCCTTTTCGAGTTGTGGGCGTTGGGTCCCTTCTCTGCTTGCTTGCGGAAGGCTGCCGTGCAGGCGCATGATGCGAACAACTTCTATTTCGCCGACAGTGACCTCAAGGACATGTTGAAAGGGAAAGGTCTGCGAGAAAAGGTAAGAAATTTGATATACTTCCTGTAAAGACCTGTTTACGATTTGGTGACGGAAATTTCGGAAGAGGACGCATGTTGCGAAAGTATTAAGGTGTTTGAGACTTACATTAGTGGGCATTACCGAAGGTAAATCGGGCCCGAGATCAACGCCTGTAGTGTGCCAACTACAAGTGATGTGAGAGGTCAGTCGCCTACTCGCGAACAAGTGAACAAGTGAAAAGTCAGTGTCGCAAATCAATTTTATTGCATCCTCTACAACTGCATACAGACGAGTCTCTCTTTATGCGAGTTGCGCGCGGCAGAGCGGTCGACTCTCCTGCAGATAGCTCAACAGGTGGAGGGCAATAGTGTCGGTTCGACGGAAGTCGAGAAGTTGCGGGAGGAATTGGCGCGGTGCCATGAGGAAATGGAAGCGGTCCGCAAAACCGATGACGAGGTCCGGGAAAAATGGGAGAGGGACAATGCTGATAAAGTTTTTGGGGTAGCGCAAATCAACAATCGAAACATGCAACTGCAGATCCATTTGGATCACAGACGCGCAGCAAAAGAGGCGCAGCGAAGAGCCCGCACGGGAGCAGGACGAGGCGCTTCAGGAGCAGGAGGCGCTGGAGGGTCGTTGGTCGCCAACACACAAAGCAACAAGCGCGGACGAGCTGGAAGCGACGAGATCTCTAAAGAATCTTTTTTGCTTCATGGGGATCAACAGCATGTCGATCATAGTATGGCGCAGCACGTGGAAGACGAGTCGAGCGATGATGAGGAGGAGCACCTCAATCCCTTCTCGCGAAAGGAATGCCGTCCGCGATGCATGTGGGACATGCGCTCGCAGGATCCCAAGATACGGAAGACGGAAGAAGATCAAGAAGAAACAAAACAAACTGCTAAAGCGGAAGTCAAAGCATCAAAGAAGAAGGACAACAACTCCTCAGCCAACAACTCTTCACCGAAGGAGCAAACAGATGAGACTACGGATACGGTCGAGTTCGACCCCACCGATCTTGGAGACCTCTTGTCCGTCATGATGGAGGTGGATGCGGGCAAACAAACGGCGGAGGTGCGTGAGGTGGGAAAACAGACGGTGGACGCGGGCAAACAGACGGTGGGCCGCACAGGAGGCGCGTGAGTGATCCCCACACTTACAGTTACACATAGAAAACTTGCGCAAGTGTTTCATGATGTTGTGTGTAAATATTCTATAAGAGATACGAACACGCAGAGCACAACGCGGCGCAAATTGTAGCCTTGATATGGATTTTATTTGAGACGTTGTTTTTTGTCTGACAGGACAAGGAAGAGGAGCATTACATTCGATGTTTGTTCTCGAACTATTCTCAGAGCGGAAGGCTTGCCTGTATCGGTCAGGTTTCTGGCATCCTCAAAGCAATTTACCTCCGACGTTGTGTCTGAGAGAAAGCGAATAGAAGTCAATAGTGGGCAGTAGAAGGCGTCTGGGTGTCGGCCAGGTTTCGACTTGTAGGTCAAGAGGCTCTCTGCACGTGGTCCGCATGATCTATTCCCTAGAAGTCCAATTCTTCTCCCGAATGCAGCAAATTTCTCACTTGCCTCTTACATTATTTCTCCTGTTGAACCAATCATATGTTGTGCACAGAAACTATTTCCCGGGCTGATTCATGTCCCATATTTACACACGAGGACGAGGAGATATTTTGTCGAAAAGTTGTTGTCTTCCATAGAGAACATTTCTGAGTGGTTTTTCGAACGTCCCACCATTCGCATCCAAACCTCGATGAAGCCTCTGGAATGAAATGAACACGAGAAGGAACAAGCGCTAAAAGTGCGCCATTTGTTGATGTCATTTCGTTCCATTATATCCCGTCGTTTTATATTCTTGTCAAAGTCAAGGAGAAGGAAGCGCACGTTTTGCAAGCACAAGATTGGATATTGGCGTTCATTCAGCCGGAGTCAATAATTTTCTCCCGAACATTCACAGGCTAGCTACGGAAGTGACAGAGGTGCTAGCTTAAAAACTAGTTGCGGTAGTTGTCCACTTTTGGATGTCAAAGCGTCAGAGTGAACCGCAGGCGTATCTTGGCTCTCACTGCCTCTGTCGAAAGGCAAAGAAGATGCTGTGATGTGATCCTCAAGGTGTGAGGAGTGGGAGATTTGCCTTCTGTTCGAATGTGACAGAGAGACGGAACACGCTTCGCTGCTGAGGTGTTCGGGGTTCAGCATGCGCATGGGGGGCGTCGATTTCGTATTGATCACGAGTTCAGTATACGTCGTGGATTGTAGTGCGAAGAGGTCTTCGCGGATGGAAATGAGTTGGAGGAATTGGTTTCCTGGGCGAATTTAGGTTGAATGTCAAACATTTGGATTGTGTTGACTGAAAAAACCCAATGTATTTGACTCATGATGTGGTTTCAGAATGACGTGAACATGAATATCCGACATTGACGATGTGATGCCATTGACATTTTTTTCTTTCTTCCTCATCAATTGCACTTTGATTTTCATTCACACAAACATCAGGAGCCATCTTGTGAAGATTCTTCAGTAAACTACAACGCTTTTTCATCCTTGCGTAAATTTTCGCAAACACCTCTTTCACAATTTGTTTGTTTTTCTTCTTCTGTCTTGCTCTTCATTCTTGTTGTGACGACAGACACAGCATCTTCTTCTTTCTGAAGAAGAAAAAACATTGCATCAGAACTAGAAGCCTCATTTGGTGGAATTGAAATTTTGATCAAAGAATATTTTTGTGGTTTTGTTGGAACGAAACGCAGATTCGTAGGAAGCTGAAGCAGGTTTTCCTCGCCGCTTGTCCTTTTTAAACCTAGTACCAGAAAGCTTGTGCCTTGTGCTGCAAGCTTTTTGTGCAACAGTACGATTTTTAGCCATTTGTTGATGCGATACTTTATGCCAGTCGAACACGTTCGAATCGAAGACGAAAGTCTTGTTCCTGCCAGCCTTGCCAGCAAGTCAACTGAATGTATTCTCGGGATACGAAATCACCTTCGGGGAAAATCGGAAGCACACCTTTGGGTCGAAAAGAAGAAGCGCAAGCGTAGACGAGACGAGCCGATTGCATCCTGGAATTACGGTTGAAGCTGAATCCTCCTGAAGCACACCGAATTGGAACCGGAACCGGAAGAACCAAATTCCCCGAGTTGTAGTACTTGAAGATCTCCTTTCTTGGTCTTGTGTCTGTGCGTGCTCACTCTACAGCTTGTACTTGTAACAGGAACTCCCTGAACAACCTCGCCCAAGATGTCGTCGATGGTCAACATTCCCAGCACCAACACGGACCCGAGCTACCGGTACAAAATGCCGCGCTTGGTGTCCAAGGTGGAGGGCCGCGGAAACGGAATTCGAACGGCAGTGATGAACTGCAAAGAAATTGGAAGCGCGATCCATCGTCCTCCAGGTACAGCTATGAACCTTTGTTCAAATATGACGTCGTTGATTTTTCACCATAGATTTCAATTCATGGTGAGCATCAGTCGTGTTATGATCTTCTCGTGAGTTATGAAATGAAAATGTGAACCCTGCACTTCTTGTATGCTGACAAGGAAATCATCGTCTACTTCCAAGTTCGTTCTGATTTCTGATTTCGTTTCTGGCTCTAAAAGGTCTAGTTAAACACCATGACACGAATGACGTTGACGACCATTTCGTGAGAATAACGAGCAGCGGATGAGAATCAGAATGACAAGTACCGAAATGGAAATTACGAGCACCAGAAAATTTGATTCTTTTTTCCAGGTTACATCATGAAGTGGTTTGGTTGCGAGCTGGGCGCGAAGTCTGATTTCACCGACAAGGAAGGTGAGGGACAGCGTGCTCTTGTAACGGGAAGCCACCAAGCTACGACTTTCCAGGAGCTCTTGGATAAATTTCTTGGCGTCTACGTGTTGTGCCCGACCTGCGGATTGCCGGAGTTGGATCTGAAAACCCAAAAAAAGTCTGACGACATCAACGGAACTTGCAAGGCGTGCGGGTTTAACGGCTTGCTCGGGGAGGCCACTGTGCACAAAATGGCTGCGTACGTGTTGAAGAACCCGATGGACGGTAGCGGCGAAGATGGTAAGGGCGCGAAGAAATTGACGAAGGAAGAACGTCGCGCGAAGAAGAAGGCGCAGGCAACTGGCGCCGACGATGATGATGAACAAGAGCAAGATTCCGCAAAGAAGAAAGCAAAGAAGAAAAAGAGCAAGGCGGCTGTTTCCGACGACGAGGATTCTGATGGAGGTGAAGGTGATTCCGACGATAAGAAGAAAAAGAAGAAGGACAAGAAGGAAAAGAAGGACAAAAAAGAGAAGAAATCGAAGAAGCGCGACGCAGATTCAGACGGTGAAGGTGGCGAGGACGGTGAAGACAATTCTGCCAACGCACACAAGGAGGAACACGTTCTAGACATCATCCAGAGTCTTGCCGAATTGAAGGACGGAAAGCCAGACGTTTTCGTAGAGGAAGCGCGTCTCAAGCAGATCTCCGCGCAGGTCGATAAGAAAATGTTGATGTACATGACCCTGGCCGCCGTCTTCGGAGTGCAGGAGGGCGAATCCACATTGACCGTGAAAAATGCCACGAAGAAAGAGGACCTTCTCGTCGCGCTCATCAAGGGGGAGACCATCGCAGTCAAGGATTTCATGTGGGGATTCGAGCTTTATGTTTTTGAACACCAGGAACAATGCTTGAAGGGATTCCCGCTCGTCTGCAAAGCCCTGTACGATATGGATCTGGTTGACGACAAGAACTTCCCGCCATACTTCAACGACTCCAAGGTCAACAAGGAAAACCCAGGCCACAAGATGGTCCACAAGGCTATTGCGCCGTTCGTCAAGTGGCTCGAGGAAGACTCCTCCAGCGAGTCGGAATCCGATTAAAGTGTGTCTATGGGTGCAAGATAGAGGAGTTTAAAGCATCGATGTCTGCAAGATAGAGGAGTGGATGAGCATCTTTTTTTTTGGAGAAGCAGAGGCATCTTTTTTTTTGGTGAAGCAGCAGCAGAAGCATCTTGTTTCGGGGAAGTGGAAACAGGAGCATCTTTCTTTTGGAGAAGTGGAAAAAGGGCGCGTGGTTCTGTTGCCTTCCTCGCGCGTGGCCGTCCGATTGCACAGAAATGGACGGAAAGTGGAAACGGATGCGGTCAGGAATTCTGAAGATGCTGTCCTTTGCGCTGTTTGTAAGTAGTTGCGAAGCAGCCAGTTGATGATCTTCTTCTTGACCGTCCTCGACGTCGATGGGGCGCGATTCTACAACATCCTCAGTAAGTCTCTACTGTGATGGTTCACTTTCCGATATGTACACGCGCGAGGACGCCGTGCAGCCCGCCTAGTTTCACAAATCAGCTGAAAGATAGAAGTCTCTGAGCGAAGTCTACTACAAATGTATTGCATCCTTCTCGGGACAGTAGCGCACCTCTCTGTCACACAGGGGGGCATGATAGTACGTGGTTCCTCAACACGATGGGAATGCGTGAGAAATGTTTGCGTTTGTTTTGAATTTTCTGCGTCTATTTTTTGTCCTCGGGTCGTTGTGGTCAAATCATCTTGACACGGAGACGATTTTTTTGGGGAAGTATTCACTCAACAAAGGAATTAGTCTTTGTTACTTCTTTGTCTTTGTCGCTTCTCGCTCTGGTACACTACGACAGAACGAGCGACGTCTACAACTCTCTTCTTGTTCTTCCTCGGTAGTTTTCTTGCGATTTCCTTTTTAGCAATTATCTTCCATCTTCCATTCTTGGACTCAACCAACGTCTTCTTTAACTCTACCTAGCAATGTTTCCCAAAAGAAGCAAACAATGGACGATTTCTGTTCTTGTTACCTCCACAAGTCAAGATCGCTTCGCTGGGAGGTTGTGCTCTTGGCGGTCGAAAACCTCGCAAAGTCACCCCTCATTGAATCATGTTTTAAGGAAAATCACGTGCTCGAGTTTCGAGCATTTCATCGAGCGGCGCGGGTCCACGCTCACCCGTGAAGTCGTGGAGGAGTCAGTCTTAGTCTTGTTCGATCGTCGTGTTGTAGGCGACAACTTTTTGATTCTCATGTTCCAAGAAAGTCTGAACTTGATATGCCGAAAAGATAAAGATTCATTTTGTTTTCACGCAAGAAAGTTCGCCGAACAGTTCCATCAAAGTCTTGTGCCAGTTTTTGACCTTGTTTTCGTGTTGTGTCAAAGTTCGCGAGACAATTGTGCGTGGGCGTGTTGTCTGTGGATTGCAGTGCGATTGTCGACCGTTGTGCATTCGGATGCATTCGCAATACGAATGCATAACGGTCGACAAGATTCATTCAAGATATTAAAGATTTAAATCATGTTCAATAGTCAGATCATGAGCAGGGCCTAGAGAACAATAAGTCAGTGTTGCAGGCGGTTGGTTTCTAGTCATTGTATCACGAATAGATTCTGAGTGGATGAACGTCAACATTAAGTCGGACGGTGACCAATTATTTGCCAGGTGGATTGTTTAGCGCTAGAGCCAACAACGACAACTTTGTCGATGAATAATTGAGAGCATTTGTTAGGAAGCCTGAGCATATTTTTTGGAAATCCTTTCCGCGTTCATCTTCGTCAGGCATCGCATCGTCGTATACGTATTGCGGAAGTGGTGTGGACGTGTAGTAGTATTGAGATTTACAGTTATGCCATTTTGACAGTTAGTCGACACTCGTTATCACCTTCACTATCCGACCATCTCTCGAGAATAAACGCATGGAATTTGCTGCCTGTGACGCGAAAGACAAAACGAAAGACATCTCATCCCGACAAGCCTGATTCTGCACAAGCTCATTCTTTTTCTGGCGGGGCATTGCCGGGATTTTCTGGACAAAAGCGACGAGCTATTGTCGACCAAATACCAGCTCATCTACACACTTGGCGCGTTCAGACATTGCCCCTGTCGTGATGTATCGTCAGTCCCCAATTCGTCGAGCCAATGAGAATTGGGCGGCGCATTATGGCGCAGCACAACAGCAGGGTCAGGGCGCGTCGTTTGCTCGTTTTCGGGACAGTTGCGAAAGTTCAGTGGCGGCGTCTGCCTCGGGCATTGGTTTCCATCAGGTTCGAAGAGGTAAGCCACAATTGCATCTCGAAGAGAAGTCGGTAGCATTTTGCCGCGTCGCGAGTTCGGATGATTTGGCAGCGCAACTGCAGCATGAAGAGGCGGCTGCTCGGGGTATCCTGCAGAAAAAGCCGTGGATTATGCGACTGCCAGGGGATTTCGAACAAAAAGAGTGGAAGGAGTCATGCGAAAGAGATTCGAAGTCCTTCCAGTTCTATTGTCTTGTCTGTCAAAAATGGGAGTTAAGCATCCAGCACGTGCGCGAAGTCATCAAGATGGAAAACGACGAAGCGACGCATTTCTCACGACACAGTGGGCCAAAGGTTCACAGACAGAAGATGGAGTCCTGGTAAGTAAATGCCCGCCATGTCTCGCGTGCATTAAATAATTATTTGAAACTTGCGACGGTCTTGTCTTCCAGTCGTCTCGATTGTATCAGAAGCGCAACAGTTGTATTTACGTCAGGCATCCGTTCCATAACGCGCAGGTATCCATTGCAGCGGGTGCACATCGAGCGGCAGCGTTTCCGGGTGATCTCTAGCAGTCCGCGCATTATGAACGACGTCGCAGACGAAGAAAAGGAGCGCTGGTTGTTGGCGATTGCAGCGCACAATCAGAGTCCGAATGGAATGACGGACCCCGCGACCTTGTTCGTGTGGATGAAGTATAAGATTCCGTTATTTTCAGTCTGGTTCATTTTTGGAGCAATTTTGGTTATTATTTTAGCATTGCAATTCGATTCGGTTGGGTCGAGCAAGTCCATTCCAAAGCAGTCATTTCTGTTGCGAGTCTAAGCGATGTCACAGGTACGGGGTCCATTTCTTTGACATCGAGGACGACTTAAGCGAGGACGAAGACGAAGATGAAGTTGACGTGTCCGAAGTCGAGGACGCATATGAGATTCGCAACGCGCCGTGTCCTCCGGACACGCGAGAGATTTACTTCTGTCGAAGTTACGAGGAACAGCAGAAAAACGGAGACCCCAACGTTGCGACAAGCAGCGACAGCGAAATTGTGTCTGGAGCAGGGGACTCTGGAGCAGACAGCGCGGAGATGGAAGGTGTTACAAAGTCGATGTTGACGCGTTTGAAGCAGAAGCGCGCACGTAGAGGGGTCAATCACAGGAAGGATTGTGACGCGAAGACGAAGACTTCGAGACGCACAGTTGTCGAGGAAAGAAAAAGCGACGACAGTTCGTCAAAGTTGTCGGCAGCGGCGGAATCGTCGGCAGCGTCTCGAAGTGTTGAAGTTGTGAAGGTGGAAGTGTTGGTGGATGTCGGAGGGAGCGATCTCAGTTGTATTGAGGATGCCAAGCGCAAGATCAGAAACAAAAAAGAAGTCGGTTTCTCTTTGCCGCAAGCCGGCGACATCATTCCACGTCCTGATCCACCGCGTTTTAATCTCCAAGCGAAGCGGTTCCAATCCGAATTCGTGGAGTCCGGCATTAGCGGAGACGACGACGAGGAGTCCAGTGATAGCGCAAGTTCTGCAATCTTCGAGAATCAGCGGCGTTGGGGACAGGCGGAGAACGTTGGCGTTTTGTCGTTAGGCATGCGGAACGAAAACGAGCGCGCACATCGTCTTGGATTCGGAGGAGACGGTTCATCGGGTCAGCAGTTGGCCATCCCCGGCGGTCATAGTCCTGATCTTCGTGGATCTCTCAGCGAATCGGAAAGTGAGGACGAGATTTCTTCATTGCCGAGCTCGAACGATGACGGCGATGATTTTGTCGATTTGAGCGACGGGGAGTATGAATATTGTCTGAGTTTGCCTGAGTGTCAAAAATTTCGAGACATGAAGACAATCGAGGACGAAGACCGGAGATGTTTGGTCAATCGTATGTTGCGCAAATGGACGACGTGCAAGGGAAGATTCCAATTGGAAGACGTCACCACGGCGAAGCAGTTGGAAGACGTGAGCACGGTTGCGGTGTCTCCTGATGCGGACGATGCGACCGTCGAGAGCGACGGCGAGCCCGCGAAGGATTTAGTGGTATGGTCTTATGGTAGCTGTTCGATCAGCATTTGTCTTGGGTGTTTCGTCGTGTTTGGTTGTGCATGTGTCGTAGTTCCGTTCCCGAGCAGCTTTTTCATTTCGAATTCATATCCATGATTAGGTGGTCGTCATACATAGGTTTATTTTATATCTCAGGTTTGCGTTTCGCAGTGCGTTGTGTGTATTGTTTTATCCGAAAGATATCAGGAATGAAGTGTCGTCTTGGTGTTTCGATCATCAGACGCAGACGACAAGATCATGGGGTGGAGGATCGAAGGGAGAGTTTGTCCAGGGGCGCGCGATCGGAACGTTGCAGTCCAGGTTCTGAAGTTGTATTTTCGTCGACATGTGGTGTGGGTCAGTGAGTGCGCGTATCGTCCGTGCGATTTACATCGAGGCCGAAGGGAGTCATCCTCCGTTAAGTTCATAGAGTTCGGAAGAGTTCGGTTGTCAATCAAAGACAGCGCGACGGGGTGGTTATTGTTTGTTTGTTCTCCGAGGTTTTGGCGCCGCCGGGTCTTCCTTCAGCTCGATTCAGCGCGTCGGTCTGACGTCGCGCAGTCCCAGTCTTATTGATCTGATGTCATGCAATCTTTCGCGGTCCGTTGTTGATGTCTGGAAATGGGACCAGTTTTGATGTCAGACGACGAACGGGCGGCGTCGTGGGGGCGGTTTTCGTATAGCTTGGGGTCGTTTGCACAGATTCATGGATGTCAAGCAGTTGCATCTTTTTAATGGATTCAAAAGCTTACTGATCCTGTCGTTCTAAAATTTCCGTCCTCGAGGTTTCGTCGTGGGGATCCGGTCAGCCGCCAGACGATTGCGCCTTAGCGTTGATTCCTGCAGATCGTTCGCATCAAGACAACGTGGATTGTTCTATTTCACGGAATGACTATTGGCGGAATCCTCCGATACGTTTGGACAAGGTTGCACGTGCGGAGTTACGGATGGATTTGCGGAGACCGGCGTGGTCTGTGGAGGAGAGAATCGGCGATGAATATGAAATAATGTCTGTAGACGCACGGCCATCTTCCGAGAATAAGAAAGATAATCGGGCGAGTTTGGGATTGCGGTCTGTTGTCCCCTTTCCGGATGGTGTTTCGGGTTCGGTTGTGAACGAGGAGACGAAGAGCGTCGGCGGGGAAGCAGGGCAGAAGCGTGTAAGATACGCGTCTGCATTGGAGGACATCAAAGAGACAGAAGCGCGCGTGTATGGTTCCAGTCCTTCGACATTGGCTATCGTAGGCGCAGCAGGAGCAACGGCGTCTGCGATGTTGCGGGATCAGTCGTGGGCCCTCAGTCTCGCGGACAGCGACGGCGCAATTTCAACGAGAAGTAGGGGAGCAGATCATCACGCACAGGCACAGGCAGTCCCGCAGATCAAGGACGACAGGAGAAGGAGAGCCGGGCCAGTGCCTTTCCCTCTGAATGAATGGGAGGGTCCGCCTTGGTTATCATTCAAGAAGACGCACATCCGAATGTCCGGCGAGAAGTTGCGCAAAGTCTTGCGAAAGACCTACAGGCGAGTCGAGCAGGAGCATCATTTGCGCAGGGTGTTGGGAGTCAATCCATCTGAACAGGACGGACATCCGGTCACAGATACAGAAGGGCAAGAAGATCCAACTGGTGCAGTTTCTCCTCCGAAACGGAAGTCGAGGCGTTCGAAGGCTTTGTTGCGACAGTTGGCAAAGCACAGCGGAAAGTCATTTGTGGAGCAAATGTGCGGGCCAGAGCATGCGGCGAAGCTTAGAGTTAGGCCCCCGAAGTATAAACCTGAGACTCCTGAGATACAGAAGGTTTCCCTCGCCCTCGCCGTCATGGGTCGTGCTCGTGGGTTCTCGTGATCGTCTAGCTCTAGTGTCCTTCTCTCCCAGTCGTTCGATTTACGTAAAAACGAAGCAAAAGGAGGTGGAGGTTCAGAAGATTTCTTCTCTTCAAGAGCAATTCTACTCAAGATTCTCAGGATTGCAGCCGGAGGATGAGAGTGCAGCCGCAATCATGGTTCCTTCGGCGTATTCTTGATCAGACCTGGTGGGCGTGGGAGGGTATGATAACGGAAGAAATAACCGCAGGCCCACAGCACATCTTCATTGATTCCTTCGTGATGAATGATGAATGGCAACGATTTACGCGTGAACGAGACAAAACGCGGATTCGATGAGAACCTTGTGCGCAGGTTGGTTGAGTTCGGCGAAATTCTTATATCAGGGTTGATGTATTGCCGAGAGCATCTCGCAGAGTTTGTTGAATGCCGATTCTTCAAGATCCTGTTGAGAAGCTGACTCTCTCAAGGTCGGATCGTTCCCAATTGACATCGTTCAATGATAAAGGAGACTTGTTATACATATCCAGACTCAACTAACAAGAGTTCGCGTTTTGTTTATTCGTGGATCGTTGAGGAGTCCGTCTCCCTCTTGATATTGATGTTCGATCGTTGTGTATGATTCTCATCCTGCAAAAAACTTTGACATTGATTGGTGATTTTCCACACGCAAGAGTTTTATTTGCGCAAAAAGTTTCAGGAATGAACATGATTACGAAATGCAAGTCTTCAGTTTCAAATTTGTCGCGTTGCGTCAAAGTTCACGACCCAAGAGTGCGTTTGCGTGTTATCTGTGGATTGCAGGCGCATCAAATGAAGTATTTATTTCTTTTTCTGGAAATCTTCGCACCCTACGAGCACGTCTTTTTTGTCGCAGGCATGATTCGCGAGGCATCGATTCCTTATTTTGAATGCCTAAGCCTAAGGATTCTTCCCTCGCAAATATTAAGCGTAAGACGCGCATTATTATTATCCGACGGGGCTATATCCATTCATGCAGACAACATGGCTATTTTCTTCTCGCAACGTACGTGGGCGTATGCGTTCTGTTTTATTGAGATTCCTTGGTGTTCAGCGGGTCCGTCCTGGAGCATTGTGATTGTCGCGAGTTTGCATTTTACGTGATCATTCAGAGTTGATTTCTATGCCAGGTATGCAGGGTCGGTCCGGAAAACAATCATCATTATGAGTTTAGTGTTGATTTGGTATTGGCAGTTGGACTGTGAGCATTTATTTGCCACGAGTGATTAGGGATTATCAGAGCCAGCGATTTCGATGACAAGAAATTGAGTGCGTGGTTTCTCGGGAACAAGTCTGAGCAGATATCCATATCTCTATCGAGTTCGAGAACCTTTATTCCACGTTCGTCACGTCTCTCTTCTTCTGTCATCAACATTATCTTTATCAGGCAGAGGCAATCATGTCGTCGTATTACGGGGGTGGTGCCTCGAGTGCCTACGGGGGCGCTTCCAGTGCCTATGGCGGCGACGACGGCACCGGAACGCAACATGATGGTGCGATCTCAGAATCCTACGCCCCGGAGTCGGTGTCGACATGGAAGGTCACGAAAACCGAGGAGGAGAATTTGCTCGCCGCTTCCGGCGCCGAGCTGAATATGGTCGATGAGTTCGACGAAGAAGACAATACGCATTTGGCAGATATATTTTGCGAGGTAATGATTGTGTGATGGCGTCATCCTCTCATTAATACTTATTTATCAGTTTTCAAAATTGGGCTTTTAAAACAGTTTTTGTTCTTCCAGTGCAGTCGCATTGATTCGCAGTACAGGCCTTTACTCCGCCCTACCAGCTTTGTAGACTCCACGGCCTTCGTCGAGTCAGTAGTACTGATATACGGTTTGGCTAAAATTTTCGCCCCGCCATATTTTGGGTATGTCTTGGATTCTAATTTCAAACAATTGTGTGAACAGGAAGCGTTGCCTGAGCACGCATGCCGATACTGTGGAATCTCAAACACGTCGTGCGTGGTGCGATGCAATTTGTGCAGGAAGTGGTTTTGCAACGGCACTGGAGCCACGCAGGGCGCGCACATTGTGAACCATCTGGTATTCAGTTTCATTTGGAGCTTGAGATAAGTAGAGAAAAATGAAGTTTGTTGAGAAGTAATTAGTCGCATGAAAATTAATTTTGTCATTGAGTGAGTCAATGGTTGACGTGCATACACGAGTTCGTTGGAACAAATTCTGACTGTCAGCATTTTCCCGAAATGTTTTGTAATTTTTTTCCCGAATAATTATTGATGCACAGGTTCGCGCGAAACACAAAGAATGCTCGCTCCACGCTGACGGTCCGCTAGGCGAAACCAGTTTGGAGTGTTACAATTGCGGTTGCAAAAACATTTTTCTTCTTGGTTTTGTCCCGAAGAAGGAAGATTTCGTTGTGGTGCTTATCTGTCGCGAACCGTGTTTGGTGAATCAGGCGTTCAAAGATTCGGCCTGGGATATCGAACGGTGGGAGCCGCTGATCTCGAATCGACAGTTTTTGCCCTGGTTGGTGCGCGAGCCACAGGAGGATGACCTCAAGAAGTCGCGCATGATCACCATGGGCAAAATCAATCAGTTGGAAGAAATGTGGAAAAAGAACCCGGACGCAACGTTGAAAGACCTCGACAATCCAGAAGGTCTGAATGAGGAGAGTGACGTGAGATCGGTATGAAACTTCTGAAGTTTGCAATAGAGTCTGGATTAATATTATTGATTCCCCGGCGACCGGCGAGTTGTCTAGTTCATGGTGCTCGTAGCTGCAGTCGCGAGGTCATTGAGTCAATGATTGACGCGGCAAGAGATTTTCGTGCCCGCTTCACGAGGATTAGAGCAGCACTCTTGATGTAAGTATTCACACACTCATACTCATTGTCGAAGACGCCATTCCTTATCCAATATCTGTGATCATCATTTTCATCGAACACAAATTTTAAATTAACTTACCGCGTTTCGATGAAAAAGGTCAAGCAGGTAACTCTTCGCTACGAGGATGCGTACCAGTACCAGCATACGTTTGCGCCGCTCGTGAAGATGGAGGCGGATTACGACAAGCGGGTGAAGGAAGCGCAGTCGCAGGAGGGCATAAATCTCCGTTGGGATGTTGCCCTTAACAAGAAGCGCATCGCGTATTTCTATTTCACGAAGGAAGCGAACGACGTCAAGTTGGTTGCAGGAGACGAGTTGAAGTTGAAGCATCCCACCTGGGATCGGCAGTACCCGGAAGACGAAGTCTGGGAATGCCAGGGAACGGTCACCAAGATGAACGCGAACGAGGAAGTGGCCTTGGAATTACGAGGTATTTTTTTTTAAGTATTTCTCTGTTGTTTCTTTTGGTCGATCGTCCTCTCAGATTTAGTTTGACTTGGCCCTAACGCTTCTGTAGTAGACTTATGTATGCTCTGAGGAGCGCTGCAAAATTTTTTCCGTTCGATTCGGTCAAGTTCCAGACTCGTCCGCGTTGCATGAAACATTTCCAATTCAAACATGTATTCAATTCCAATACAAAATCATTTCAGGAAGCGCATCTCACGCTCGTGGCCCCTGGGACGATAATATCACGGAGGACTTCATTTGCGAATTCGTCTGGAAGTCCACCTCTTTCGATCGCATGCAGTCGGCGATGCGTGTTTTCGCCGTCGACGAAACCAGCTGCTCCGGCTACCTCTACCATCGCCTTCTGGGTATCGACGTGGATCCCCAGAACATCCCGCAAATCTTCAGCAAGCAGAACTACGTCGCGCCGAACCTGCCGCAGCTGAACCACTCCCAGATCTATGCCGTCAAGAAGGCGCTCGTGAGTCCCCTCCAGCTCATTCAGGGGCCGCCGGGAACTGGTAAGACCGTCACTTCCGCCACGATCGTGTACCACATGTGCAGAAACGCGCAGGAAAACTGCAAGAACGAGGGCATGCCGATTTCGAACGCACAGGTTTTAGTGTGTGCGCCGAGTAATATCGCCGTGGATCAGCTGGCGGAGAAGCTGCACAAGACCGGCCTCAAAGTGGTCCGCGTGCTCGCGAAGTCTAGGGAGCACATTCCGACGAACGTGGATTTTCTGTGTCTGCACAACCAGGTGAAGCACCTGGACACGCCGCAGAACCACGAGCTCCAGCGTCTGCAAGAATTCAAGAACCGCATGGGCGGAGAACTGACGCAAGAGGACGAGAAGCGTTACAGAGGCCTGCGCGCACAGTGCGAGCACGCGCTGCTGAAACACGCAAACGTGATCTGCACGACCTGCGTTGGCGCAGGTGACCCGCGACTTGCAAACATGCGCTTCAAGCAGGTGCTTATCGACGAGTCCACGCAGTCGACCGAGCCGGAGTGTTTGATCCCGATCATGATGGGCGCGAAACAGGTTGTGTTGGTGGGTGATCACTGCCAACTCGGGCCGGTTATCATGTGCAAGAAAGCGGCGAAGGCGGGCTTGCATCAGAGTTTGTTCGAGCGCTTGGTGCATCTGAACGCAAGGCCGATCCGTTTGGAAGTCCAGTACCGTATGCATCCGTGTTTGTCAGAGTTTCCGTCGCAATCGTTTTACGATGGTTCTCTGCAGAACGGCGTCACATTGAAAGACCGAACTTATCACGACATGGGCGGTTTTCCGTGGCCGCGATCGCAGATGCCCATGTTTTTCTACAACTCGACGGGATTCGAGGAGATATCGAACAGCGGCACGTCCTATTTGAATAGAACAGAGGCGAGCAATATCGAGAAGATGATTCTCTTCTTCCTGCGCGCGAACATCAAGTCGCACCAGATCGGCGTGATTACACCGTACGAGGGTCAGCGTGCGTACATTCAAACACTATTACAAAAAAGCACGGGGATCACCAACCTAATGGATAAGAAAAATCTGGAGGACATCGAGGTTGCAAGTGTGGACTCCTTCCAGGGTCGAGAGAAGGACTTCATCATTCTCAGTTGCGTGCGCTCGAATCAGAACCTGGGAATCGGATTTCTGAATGATCCAAGACGACTCAACGTGGCACTCACGCGAGCAAAGTATTTTCACTAGAGTTTCAGTTTTCATAGGTGACGATAAGTCGATGATACAAAAAGTTAATAGTGGCAGCCGAATAATTGGTGCAAAACAAACACAAGTATACTAGTCGACCCATTCTATTCGACCATGATGCATTACAAGTTGTAAAACTAAAAACCCCGAAAACACAGGTACGGCCTTGTGATCTGTGGCAATGCCAAGGTTTTGGGCAAGACGTACAAGGGAACGAGTCTCTGGTTGAATCTGTTGTCTCACATGAAACGACACGAGTTAATCGTTGAGGGCGCTCTCGCGAACTTGAAACCGTGCGGATTGACGTTCGAAACTCCTACGAAGTGGAACCCGCACCACGTCTCACAGACGCAGTACGGAGGTTCATCGACCGGGGGAGCGCAGCAGTACGGTTCCAGCGGGGCGCCGACGGGAAATCTCGGCTACGGTTCTTCAACCGCGTCCTGGGCCGGCAACCAGCAGGGTGGAGGTGGTTTTCAGAGCCAGGGTGGCGCTCCACCTTTCGGCGGACCCGCTCAACATCAGCAAGGAGGTGTCCCGCAGGGCGGAGGATTTGGATATCCAGGAGGTGGCGGTGGATATCCAGGACGTAGTGGAGATGTCGACATGGGCAAAGGCGGAGGGTATGGAAATGGTGGATTTCAAGACAACTACAAGGGTGGTGCAGGCTACGGGCGAGCGAAGTAGCCGATCAATGTTGAACAGGTGTCTGGAGGCGAGGGTCTATCTTCTCAGAGTCTGGACGTCGGGAAACAAAGCGCGGGAATATAGGTGCACGCGTTGAGCGATTCTGGATCCACGGAATCAATGACCATTGTCCAGGACGGAAAATGTCTGGAAGACGGAGATTGTCTGTGCATGTTTGCCAGGGCAGCGCCCAGTCGATCATTTCTTGTCGGAATAATCTCCAGCTGAGACTCGCGACGATTTCCGTGAAAGACGATGCGATCGCGACACCTTACCTTACCGATTGGCAACGCGCATGAAGATGAGACAGATTTGTTTCTTTCTGGGTGAGCATCAACGGTCATACATCAACGCGGATTGCAACCCGTAGAGTCTTCGAAGGCGAACGTTTAGCAATCTTGTCATCAGGAGCCTTGGACACCTCGAGATAAGAAGAATTTCGCGCCCTTCCACCAGGTCGAACATCCGTCGTGAACGATCTCAGTGCTCACGGTATCGTTCTGCGCACGCAGACACCAAAGCCGAGGAGCGCGTCGTGTTCAACAGTCCGCAGAAGATTGCGCGAATTCGCAGTGTTTCGAAGCGGAAGTCACGAATAAATTTTGGTGGACCAATCTCCTGTCGCTGCGTCTATTTGTTTCAAGGCCATCGAAGGGAATGCGACAGTTTTCTCGTTCGGAGATCTTGCCACGAAAGCACGTCTAAAAGCTCTTTCGAGAAGTGCGACGAGTTCGGGACTCACAACTCGAGACGCGCAGTTTGATCAAGTGCGTTTTAGGCGCCAGCGACTCCAAACAAGGTCGTGAGGAGTTTCGAGCCACAATTTTGAGTCTGTCGTTCGGTTTCTGCCTCGGGCCGCGATTCGCCCGGAGCTGCGTCTGATTCATGATGTGCTTATTTAATTTTCACGGGAGGTTCTCGATTTCCCGGCATCGTTATCTACACCTGAACACGGGACCGATTTTGCTGGCGCAGGAGTCGAAAAGAATTTCCGAGGTAGACAGAAGTGGGGAGAGGTGCGCACATTTGAGATTGCGTGGTTTGCGAGTGCATATGATCATCGATTAGTATTCTCGTTCTCTATTCATTTTGCAATGAGGGCAACATGTCTGCGCAGTCCGGAAGCGGAAAGTTGACCTGTTTGCCAGTTGGAGCGATGTCGCAATTGCAGGCATCAGTCAGGAAATGAAGACCAGCATGCACCTGATTTCTTGGTCCGAAGAGAAATGTACATCACCCTGACGTTCTCGAAAGTGTCACTCAATGGCACATCCATGAGAAATTGCAATGAATCTCAGGCGCGCGCGTCTAATTTCCATAGGGTGTGAGTCCTCTGCAAATCGAAATCGTTTGCCCTGAATGCGTCTCCGTGAAGGTGATGGTGAAGACCCCCTCTGTTCGTTCATTCTCATTGTGAGGACAAAAAAATGTGATCACGCACAGTTGGCGAGGCGCCGACGCCAAGTAGATTACAACCACATGCAATTGCTTCAGTTCTCGTGTGCCATTGCCGCAAGGTCCCGTACGCAGCGTTAAATGAATCCTTCGATGTGTCATTCTCTGTAAGAAACTCGTTCATCTTCAGCATTATCTCATGATCTCGTGTTGTCTGATAGTGATGTTTCCGAGGAGGGGTCGCCTGCGGTTTGTGTGCTCTCAATATTTGTCATTATTCTCTGGTGTGTTGGTGCCTGCAGTGTTGACGATCACAATTGTTTGATGGATTCTGAAATCACGATTGCTTGACGAAGTCTGAAATTCAAAATGACATGAGTAGACGAAAATGCATACCACCTGAGTATTCCTGTGCATTCCACTTTTTTAATCGGACGAGTAAAGTTGTTTGTATCGGACATTCACCACCTCCGTTCTTCAGGAATCTGTTTTTTTTTTGAGCCCGGCGGGAGGAACAGAAATTAGAGAGTAAATAATGTCGTCGGATTTTCGTGAGTTGTTGTGTTGTCTGTATTCTGTGGCAGCATGATTATTATTACCTTGATACCTGAAGGACGTCTACCGCAGTTGTGCATGTGATTATAAGATTGGCACCACAGTCATGCACATGCACATATCTGCACCACTACAGTACACACCAGTTGTACTCGTAAACTACGGCGTTTTTCCTCCCTTGTAATTGTATGACTATGAAATAGAAAAACACAGAAGCAGTCCGGCCAAGACAGAAGACAAGATGGGAGGTTTCTGTTTTTACATCGAGGAGTTGCGGGTGTTTTTCCCGTATCCCTCTGTGTATCCGGAGCAGTATGAGTACATGAAGGAGCTAAAGAAGACCTTAGACGCGCCCGGACATTGTATTCTGGAGATGCCTACTGGCACCGGCAAAACCGTGGCGCTCTTCTCGCTCATTACCAGCTATCAGTTGCTTCATCCGCGGATTGGCAAGCTCATTTTTTGCACTCGAACGATTCCCGAGATGAACAAAGCGCTGGAAGAGTTGAGGACCATAATAAACTTCAGAGATGAGGTCCTGTTGGCTGAAGGCAAAGAGAGCGCCAAGGTTTTGGGCGTGGGACTGTCGGCGCGAAGGAACATGTGCGTGCACGAAGAGGTTCTTTGTGCGTTGTGAAGATGAAGATCATAGTTACATAAGTACAGTGTTGTAGTCACCATAGTCAGCGGTGCTGGTGAAAGACGAAAATCAGTTTTGGCTAGACCACGGCTAGGGAGACAGAGAGCTTCTCTTTTTCCTTAAATCGTACTTGAATATACAGCGGTGTAAAATATGTCAGACATTTTAGTAGCATTTCAAGTCCAAAAATTTTGAACTGGATTGTCGCCGGGTTGATCGAAAATCTGTTGATCGAAAATGTTTTCAGATTTCCACGGATCCGGATCGCGATCGTGTGGATGCGCGTTGCCGGCGTCTTATTGCGCCCTACATCGCCAGCCGTTTGGGTGGGAAATTCGAGAACAACGGTTGCAAATGTAAGCATTACGAGCGATACAATAACACCATGGACAGCGGCAACCTCTTCCTAGAGGACGATATCTACACGATCGACGAAATCACGGAGATCGGGAAGAGGGAGGTTGTGGACATCGAAGAGTGCCTGGGACGCGTCGTGGGAGCTGGGAAAGAGGCGCGTGCCGAGCGTCAGCGCAATATTGAAGACAGAAACCGGCAAAATTCTCAGCAGGCGTCAGGGATGACAGGAGCGGCAACTACGTCTTCAAATAACAATATGAACGGAACTGCCTCCAGTTCGGGAGGAACTGCAACTGCCACTTCCGAAGATCCTGCGGGAACGCAGCTGGATCACGAGGTCTTTCCGCTTCAAAGGAGCAGTCCCGACCGTGCAATTTCTAACGGAGGGTGGTGCCCGTACTACGTAGCGCGAAAGCTCATTCAGCAGGCAAAGATCGTGGTCCTCAATTACCAGTACGTGTTGGATCCGAAAGTAAGCGCTGTCTCCACATTGGGTGGCATCGGCGAAAAAATCGGATACGCAAGTGCGGGAGCAGGGATGAATGCCAAGTATCAGAGCATGTTGGCGTCCGGTGAAAAGGAGCCCTCCATTTTGGTTTTCGATGAGGCGCATAACATCGACGATATTTGCATGGAGGGGCTGAGTGTGGACCTGAACGAAGCGAGACTGAAGGGCGCAGAGAGGAATATCGATACGTTGAAGCACGAGATCGGGCGTGTGAAGAATGAGGACGCGAACCGGCTCCAGGAAGAGTATCTGCGTCTGGTTCAAGGCCTGCAGCAGGCTGGGCGAATTGACGATAGCATGGCTGATCGACTCAGCTCGCCCGTGATTCCGGACGATATCCGGGATGAGGCAGTCCCCGGCACAATTCGCAAGGGCGAACAGTTCCTCGACATCCTCAAAGAGCTGGTCGGTTTCTTCAAGCAGTACATCAATCTTGATCGTGCCTCCAGCGATCAGCCTTTGTCCCTTCTGCAAAAGATTCAGGATCGACTCGATGTCGACGGCAGAACAATGAAATTCTTCTACGAGCGGCTCAAGTCGCTGATGAACACGCTAAACATCAATGATTTCGAGAGGTTCGGGCCGATATCGAGGCTGTGCGATCTTTGCACGCTTCTCGGGACTTACAGCCAGGGTTTCACCATAATCATCGACCCATATCCCGAAAACGAAGCAATCAAGGATCCGAAGTTACTGCTCTATTGCGTGGACGCCTCGATCGCCATGAAGCCGGTATTACGCAGGTACCAATCCGTGATCTTGACGAGCGGAACGATTTCCCCACTCAGCATGTACGTCGATCTCCTGGGCATGAAGGAGAACATGGTGGTGACGCGGAGTTTTCACATGACGATGGAGAGACGGTGCATCTGTCCGTTGATTGTAACGCGGGGCCCCGACCAGGTCGCCGTCTCTTCGAATTTCGAGGCGCGCGACAACGAGGCCGTGACCCGTAACTATGGCGACCTTTTGCTTCACTTGGCGCGAGTGGTGCCGGATGGGATTGTTTGCTTCTTTACCAGTTACAGATACATGGAACTGGTGGTCGAGCGCTGGTACAATAGCGGCGTGTTGGGCAAGCTGATGGATTCCAAGCTCGTTTTTCTCGAAACGAAAGACGTCGTGGCTACGACGGTCGCGCTCAATTTGTATCGACAGGCGTGCGACACCGGAAGGGGGGCGGTGTTCTTGTCTATCGCGCGAGGGAAAGTCGCCGAGGGCATCGATTTCGATCGCCACTACGGTAGATGTGTGGTCTTGTTTGGGGTGCCGTTTCAGTACACATTGAGTTACGAGTTGCGCGCCAGACTCCACTATTTGAGGGAGCACTACGAGATCCAGGAGAGCGAGTTTCTGAATTTCGACGCAATGCGGCACGCGAGCCAGTGCGTGGGGCGGGTTATTAGGAGCAAAAAAGACTACGGAATAATGGTTTTTGCAGACCACCGGTACGGGAAAACGGGGAAGCGGGAGAAAATTCCCGAATGGATTCAAACGTGTCTGGATGCTGACAAGATCAATTTGTCGACAGATTCTGCCGTTTACGCTGCAAGGAAATTTCTGCTCCAGATGAGCCAGCCCTACGTAGCGCGCTCTGACAGCCTGCTGGGACCCGATGACCTGCCGACGAGCATTGGCGTGGAAGACGGCGCGGTGCCGAAAAACGGAAAAGATTTTCTTGAGACTGAGCAAGAAGAAGGAACGAATCCGGCATCGATCGGCGTTGAGGGACTCAACAATTCGGCAGTCAGCGACGAGTCTGCTGAACACCAGGCAAAGAGGAGTCGCATCTCCTGAATTTGCTGATATGAGAGTTTCGCGTGTCATTTTTGCGAAGACTGTCGTTGTCACAACATCGCGCATTCTAGTGGCTGCAGCGAACTACCAGCAAAGGCGAACGATGGGACACGGGCAGCAATGGGACGCGGACACGGACAAGCATCAACTTCTCGAAGAGAATTTAGTTTCTTAGCGTCATGTTGAGGCTTTTCACTACGGAGACAGACGCCGGCGTCCAAGAATGTAGATGAAGCCGGCGCGAGGCAGCGAAAGAACATGGAAGCTCGTTTGCCCACTTTTTGCACGCCGTTTCATTCCGTGGAACAATCGGAAGCGCGATCTGGCGACAGCGAGCAGAAATAGCGGTGGACCAGCAGACCCCTGCAAACAACACAACAAGGCCCAGCAAAAGTCTGCAGCAACCGCGCGGCAAGCATTCTCGCACTGAAGACGGCTGTTGCGACCGGAATAAAGGCGAGCTCAACAAAATTGTTACGCGGGCGGAACGCCTGCTCATGACTGGGACAGGACGAGCTTCTCAAGTGAACTGCAGACTGGAAGCTTGAGTTCATAATAAAGCTTGAGGAAGTCTGATACTTCCATTTTATAGAAGGGTATGTTGTCTTGTTCATGTTCGTTGTTCAAGTTGTTCGAAGGAGCATTCACGAATCGTGGCGTGTGGGAAGAGTGACAAGGACAGTCATCCGATAGAGCGCATGTCATGAGCGCATGTCATGTCAGTCAAATATTCGTTCGAGTCGGAATTGCAGCTGGTTTCTATGTTGATTTCATTCACAACGAACATTTTTTGCACAGTCTCATGATGTCATGAAAGGATGTCCAGCAGTATGTTGACAGAAGGTGAATATCATGCTTCTCAGGAAGTCCAGTTGTTTCAAAGTTTTTCATCGAAAAGCGAAGCGCTCATCTTCGTGCTGATTCATTCCAGGAGGCACGTTTGACGCTTTCGCAGGCACACAGGTTCGTCTCCAACTGCGAAAATCTACTCATCAATTCTTCGTCGTGGAAGCAGGAGTCAAGAGGATTTGGATCGCGTTCGAAAGTGGTGCGCGTTCTTTTGAAGCAGTATCGTGCTGTATTTAGTTACAGGCTTTGCCAGTTGTCAGTTGTCTCTCTCTCATCTATTGCTCTACGCGTTTGGAGAGAGTTTGTCGTCGTATCTGATGTGTCTGTTATCAAGCAACACTGAAAACGTAAGTATTTATTTTGCCTCTTGTCAGGTATCTTTTTTAACCTCGACGCGTCAAACAGAACGAACCGTACCGGCACGAAATATCCCGTGTGCATGCGTCGTATTTACCACGAATTGAGAAGCCAAAATTTTCCTGTTGCAGGACTCAAAGACACGGCTCGGCACGGCTAGATTTTCAATTCTTTTCGTTTTCATCGTTCGCGTTGTTCATCGCTGTTGCGAGGAGCGGCTGACTGGGCTCTCTCCCTTGTATTTCGCCCTCCACGGGTATCCGTTCTACTTCGTTAGGCCTTCATTCCGTCCAAGTCGTGGAGTTTTTGTATGTTTTTTTTTGTCTTTGTTTAGAGTCTCCGCGAACAAGACGATTATCGGTTCGAATACGATCATTGTACGCTCCTGGTCTTGAAGCCATTTCAAGGTAGGTACATCGTAGATTGTGTTTTTTTACCCAAAGAAAGTGTTGCTATTTTTTTTGTCTAGGCACAGATCAGAACGCAGCAGAAGTATTATTCTAGAGATCTCGCGATTGACGTCCAGTCAGACGAGAAGCTTGTGATTTGCGTTCTTTGTCTTGACGTACAGTCATACCAGATACGATCTGATCGTCGAGCAGGCAAAGTCGCGTTGGCTTAGCTCAGCATAAGCAATCATTTTCTGGAGGTTATTCTTATTCTTTTGCGAGGGATTATACGTATTTGAGAAGTGTAATGAAAGAGAAGCAACGCGCGCACCGCTGACGTCCCCGTCACATTCTCTTTCAGGATATTTTCGTCGAGCGAACATATTTGACACGCGCAAGAATTTCTCTTCTCTGGGTTTATTAGTTCCTCGAGTAGCATGCGAATCTGTATCGATATCGTACGAATACGACGTCTAAAATAAATAACTCGACGTCGTTCCGATCCTCAGTTGTATCTCGACGGGGTTTCCCCGCATTCCCCGTCCGCCTCTTGGTGAGGACTACAATGATTGGCCCTGGTCGGCAGCCACGAATACGTTTTTGATTTTTACTAATTGTTTTTTGCGGAGTATTTGCGTTGTTGTTGTTTTTATTCAGGCGGTAGACAACATTAGTCCCTGTTAAGTCACTTTCACTTGAGCGTCAGCGACATCTTTGGTGGAGAATAGAAAGTAGTGGATGATTGGCATTTACCAGCTATTTGGACTTTTGTTTATTGTAAGCAGATCAGGAAGCAGAAAGTTTTTATCCATGTCTGTACTTTTGGATGCGCAGCGAAACGTAAGTTGCGACTCTTTGCCAAATCCTGAGTCAGTAGTCCTCGACAGTTTAACGGTCTAGTGCTACAGGACAAGCTTTTGTAGCGGCCAGTGTGTCTGGCTTCTTTCAACAATCTATCTTGTCTCTTATGTTAAAAAGATCTTCGTCCTCGCGTCTGTTTTCGAATTTCGATGTTTATCTTCTCATAGACTAGACGTTGAGCGTGATTATTTGTACCGGTGATCATCTTCATCTCAAGCATCGTAAAACTTTTCCACATTATATTTGCGAAGTCGTAGGCGCAACGCACGACAGAGAAGGGCCAGAGGTTCTCGCGACACATCAAAACGAGCACAAGGACGGGCTCGCGCAGATATTCGAGAGGAAAAGTGCATATGCGGCCCCGCCCCTCAACAATACTCATACGGAGCAGCAAGGCGTCCGCACGTGGGCAGCAACAAACACGATTACGATTTCGTGAGGAATGTCCACCCTCCGTCGTGGAACAAAGACGGAGCACTAGTGTGTCCAAACTCAGGACGCGACTTCCGGCATCAGCCACCGAGAGGCGAGGAGGACAGGCTCGCGCGCTACGTTCTTGCGAATTGCATTGAAACGCATCGACTGCAGTGCCCGAAGAGGAGGACTGCAGAAGCGGAGTAGGACTCAAAGACGAAAAGTGGGAAGTGTGTTCCAAAACCGCACAAGCATCCCACTGCTATCCGATCGAGGAAATCGGACCAAAAACCGGAGAAGATGTGAACGACAGAACAGACACGCTACACAAGAGCGAGGCTCTTTCCGTAGTAGTAGTAGGAGTAGTAGCAGTCACGTACTTTTTTCTGCCAGCAACAGCATCAGCAAGGAAAAAAGAAGTGCTAACTCCCAACATTCTCCACTAATTTTCAATGTGTAGTGACGTTGACCGTCCTCCACGTCCGATAGTAGGGGTTCTTGCGGCGTCAATCGGAAGAGATGACTGCCGTCGCGTTGTTGATCCCGTTTATTTCCTTCTGGGGGCGTTTGGAAGTTTCCCATCTGTTTTTGTCCCCCGTTCTTCCTTTCTTGGTCTTTCCTGCTCTCGGAGGTCTAGCGAGCCGGTTGTCTGCAAGTAGTGTAGTGGAGCAGCCACAAGAAGTTTTTCAGGCAAGAATTGTTTCGCCACAAAATGTCGCTCTGAAGCAAGTAGAACAGGAGGGCGCATGCGCATACGCACGTGCAGCATCTTCTGATTCTTGTCCAGTTGGTTCCAACGAACCCATTCAGGAGACTCGGAGCTTGAGTCGTTTGAGTCGGAGGAGTCCAAGTGGGAATGCAAGTCATTCATCTGATGGGGCCACGGCTATCAGTAGCGAAGATGATGCGACCGAAGCGGGTGTCGAGGATCATTCAGATGATGAAGGCGGAAGTGATTTGTCGCGCGAGAGTTTCAAGCGCGTTCCTGCAAAACGCAAGGGAGTGGACACAAGAAACAAGGGAGTGGAAGACGAAGAAGTACAAGAGGAAGATGCAAGGCAATCAATATTGTACAAGGATTTTCAGAAAAGATTCATCAAGCAAGAGGAGGCGTTGACTTTGGAGCAACAATCCTGTGCAGGAGTCGGCCCTGCTGTCGTGTCCTCTTCGCCGCCTGTCTCTAGTTCAATGGGGCAAAACCTGGCAAAGCGACGAGCGCATCAAGTCCTGGTCAAAAAATGGGACGATTTATTCGTCGAGACAGCCAAGGGTAAGGGTCCTCAGGTTGATGAATTATATGTGGTAGAGCATCCGAGTTTCTCGACAAGAGGAGGGCGAGGAGCATTTGATTATGATTCTCGAAGCACTCAGCTAGTTTCAAAAAAACATGCGGTCATGTTTTAGTCTAAATCTGAATCAGTAACTGTAGTGTGTGTTTCAAAAAAACATTCAGAAACAGAAATAGAAAAGATGCTACGTAAATGATCGGAGAATAAAAAGAAAAAAATCATTGAACAATCTGAAAAATGTATCCAAATCCAGGCGCAGCATGTGGAACGGCGACGCACCCGACGCACCAGGCGGCGGATGCGAGAAAAACCGGTCAAGCACTTTCGTGTTCTCCTTCGCCAATGCGGCTATCAGCATCGGCTTTCGCATCTGTCACATCTTCTGTGTCAACCGCTGCATCGGGCAGCACTGCCACACGCATAGCTGGATCCGACTTTGCCTCTGACGCCCCATCTTTTGGTTCGTCGAATAGATTTTGTCATTTTGCTTCCTCTAAAAAACAGAGCCAAACTGTTGCACACAGGAGCGGCATGATACACAGGAAACCAAAATCCGATCTCGACACGGAGCAAGTCCGAGACTCAATTAAATTCGACCAAATGCATACGATGCAAATGAAAAAATGAATGTATACTGCGCAAATCAAAAGAAAAAACAAATCAGCGAGTGGTGCGTCCGGCAGTGTCGAGAGAGGCCTCCATGGACCCCAGGAAGCACCAACTCCTGCAGAACAATGGCTTCAGCTTACGGCGTTAACAAATGCGGAGCTTCGGACATCGTTATCTTCGTCGCGTCTGCCTGCATCAGCAGGACGTGCACGGTGCGCTGATTCGCCACCGGATGGAGGTTGTGGCTCATCAGGATCAGCAGGGCGTCGTGGTCATGAGGAGCGAACCGATGTGCGCGGATCAACTGCGCATGGATCTGCGTCAGAAGCCATTTTTGTCAGAGACTCCATTTTTGTAAGCATGGACTCGTCTTCTTTATTGAGTGCCAATCGCTTCGGCCATGATGTTAACGAGCATGGTGCGCGTCAGTCATTCTCGTCGGGGGGCCGTTCATCTCGTTGTCTATCTTCCGATCGACCTTCGTCTGATCGACGTCACAGCACCTCCGCATGCAGCAGTCGACTATCTTCTAATCGACACCACAGCACGATTTCATCAACTCTGGCGACAATATTAGCAAGGGAGGACTCATCAAATCTTACTGGGGAATTTCAGGAAGCAGGAGTTCCAGGCCCTCAGACAGCACGAGAAGGGGAGCTTCGGAAATTGAATTCTGCCAACAGCACGGTGGGACAACAAGGGCCAGCAGAAAGCGACGTCGAGCAACCCTCTTCTTGTCTCGTACCAGTCGAGGAAGATTCTTGCCAGTCTGCTCACGAGGAACACAAAACGAGTCAGTCTGTCATGACGCGTCGGCCCTATTTGAAGAGTAGTGGTTGGCAGCGGGTTTGCAAATATTATGACGGGATGAAAGGACTGCGTTTACCTGACCTGCCAGCGTCCCCGACCAGAGGACCGGTAGGAGCAGGCGGTCCTCGAGCAGGAGTAGTGACAGCCGGAACAAGACCAATGTCAATGAAGGACTGTATCATGAATGACAGCACCATTAATAGTGTCACACCAGGAGCCACACTCACGGCAAGAAGAGACTGGAGCACACCGGGCGTGGAGGTGGAACAGGAGTGGTGGAAAGACTATAGATCAAACAGATCTCATTCCGAAGGAGAACCTGAAACAGCGCCGCCTCCTCGCGTTGCTGCTCAGGTGCGGGGCCCACGAGGTCCTGTTGTTTGCGTTGGGGGACACGAGGATGATCGACAGAACAAGGACGGACAGAACAAGGACAAAACAAGGGAGCTGCTTGGAGTGTCGAAGGAGGAGGAACACAGACAAAATGCTGAAGGACAACAAGTTTTGCAGCGTTTACTGGAAAAGGCGGACCAGAACATCATTCATATTCTTTCGCCACGAAAGACTGCAGGAGTAGAAGGAGCAGAGGGAGATAAGGCAGAAGTAGAAGACATCAGAGTGGAAGGATATCAGTCCATGTGCGGCATACGAGCGCGAGAGCGTGCGCGAGAGAGAATGAGTCGGTTGCTTTGCCAGTCCCGCCAATTCATGTGCTCTCCACGTCGAGGTGGAGCCACTCCTGCTCTCAACAAGGTCAAGGTGAGTGTTCCTGCGGTTTCCAATCTGAATCTGGTGTCGAAGTTGTGGTCTCGTGATCGCAATAGCGATCGCAACAATTCAAGGAGGGAGGGAAATAAATCAGGAAGTGATCGAGCCAAGAGCACACCACTGCGAGGACATGAACACACCGCACTGCCAGGACATGGTATGTTTATTTTTATCCTCATGTGTCTGTTTCATGTAGAGAAGTAGCATGAAAGTAGATATTCAAGCAGCATTTAGTCTGTCGTGTCTGTTTCATCCGCTGCGCGACAGTTTGGGATTGAGGCATGATGAATTTGAAGTTGGTAAACTCCACCACACCTTGGGGATCGTCATCCCGATTTGTAATCGTCGCTCCTCAACGAAGATATTTGAGTTTTGATTCTGATTGTTGAAACTATCATTGAGAAGAATTGATTTCTGAAAAATTGCGCTGACAGGCGAAGTTCGTGTGAGAACAACAGGGGGCACGATTGTGGAGCTTCCGCAGTCGTTGCAACAACAGAACGAAAGTCCAAGAATAGGCGCCAGAGTAACAGACGTCAAGGAAGGCATCGACGCGAGAAACTTACGAGTCGGGGCTGAGCGTGGCGTCATGCCTGTCCGTGAGTGGTATACATAAAGTATGGCACGTAAATAAGTTGTCGGATGCAACAACCTGGTCCCTGGATGGAGGTTGTCGACCTGCCTAACGTTTTGAACCGTCAACATAAGCGGATCGGATGCGTTCCTTCATGTCATTCAGGATTGAAAGTTTCCACCTGTAGCGTGGCGGTGTTAGTGTTTGTTCCTTCTGGTCGATCACCGTGATATGGGCAGGAGCATGACCCCACACGTTGTTTCTTGTTGTTGTACAGCGAATCTTTCCTCAGCGTTTCCTTGTCTTGTCCGCAGCAGTTTCTCATTTCGCAAAAATTGAATATCGCGCAGGTCGTCGACGGGGGCGTCCGAGTTCGAGTCTAGCGAGTGCGGGCCTCCGTATTCTCCTTTGGATGGCCAGCAAAGCGTCCTTCGCAAGCAAGTCACACGGAAACCATCGTTGGACTTCTTCCCTGCCACCTCTGCGGATACGTGCGCTCCTTCTTAGATGTACTTATTTCACGAGTTGATGAACCGATTCGAACAGGTTGAATTTGAGTGATTATTGTTGAGTTTTCCTTCCAGGCGAGAGAATAAGAAATGATAAAACAGCTGGATTTTACAGAGGATTTAAACATTTGGTTGGATTTCAATTTCTTCTCACCCAGTAAAAGTTGCCAGCAGGACTAGAAATAACAAGTCATTTGTTTTTCGAATTTCTCTGATAGGTGGAGCGTGTCGCCCAGCAGTGAGGCCCCGACGGACTATTCTTCTCGATCTCGATTTGTTGGCAATGGCAGGGCAGAGGGAGGACGCGTCGACGCGGCGCCGCAAAGTCGCAGTGAGATCCTCGTTTCTTCTGGTTCCGAGGACCATTTTTCCAGCCTCGCAGGTGGTGGCTCTTTGGACTCCCCGTTGTCACCAGGCGGGAAAATTTCCACCTTTGCGAGCAAAAATTCGTGTCGTCTTGTGTCTTCGAGGGAAAATAAAACCAGTCGGGAGGCTCCTTGTTTGCAAGGCTCTTTCTCATCCTCCGGTTGCGATTCTTACCGTGGTGATTTCAATCTGGTGGGGTTGTGGGGTGATCTGCAAGATGTTGTTGAGCTTGAGCAGCCACAATTATCATATTCCTCAGCTCGCAGTACGTTGCTCGAAGAACAACGGCTTACTTCTAGAGAAGGTTTAGGTTACAAGAGTTCTTCATTGGGAGGAGGACGAGGAAGAGACGAGAATTTATTTGAGAGACGGAGGAGTCCTCCATTGCTACCAGTACTAGTGCGGCCGCGATCCTTGCTGCTTGTTTCATCATCATCAGGCACATCGGTCGCCAGCAGCGAGGTTCTTGAGCAGCTGCAACATCAAGGTCGGAGTTTGCAACGCCTTTCGTTAGCAGGCTACCTGCACGAGTCCCCATGGGGTCCGGGATACTTGCACGAGTCCACCCTGGGCGCACCACCCTCAGAAGACCCAGAGCGTCGTGGCGAAAAGAAGGAGTCTCCAGGTTCCGCGAGGGGCACATTCGAGTTTGTTTCTGAGGAAGGCAGTGGCACCAGTTCTGACGACGAGGGATATGACGACGATGAGGGAAATGAATTTTATGACACCAGCCTCCATGTTCATCGTGAAGCTTCATTAAGACCGACGCGCGCTGCAGAGCGGGTGATTGAGTTCGAACGGAGACTGGAGCAAAGAATGCTCCAGACTTCAGCAAACGTTGCTGGGAGAAACGTCACCGCTCACCAGCGTCAGCAACATCTGCGCTTGATCGGTGCTGCCAACGCCGAGCAAGAACAGGATCATCTTCACGGCGAGGAGACGAAGGACGGCGCCGGCGACGCATCCAGAGACATTTGCGACGCGTCCGAGCCCGATTCTTCAGGGTCAGGCCGATCGAGTTTCCTCTACGGGGAACAATCTCCCGATAAAGACAACGATGAGGAGGGTGACGGTCAAGGCGAAGGTGACGAGGAGACATAGAGAACGATGCGGCGAAATTGGGCACGAAAGTTGGGATTTCTATTCATCGAAGTTCTTTAGTCAGCGTTGATATGTGTTTGTCGTCGTCGTCCACCTCAACAGAAGGAAGATGTGTCAGATTCATCTTCACAGATCAAGCGACCTACGTGTGGGGAGTCTGCGTCGGAACGTTGAAAGGATGGACGGTCGACCGTTTCGATACGCCGGGCGGTTTGCGAATCTCTTTCCAAGAAACTCTACTCTCATCCAGGAGCATTCGATCGTGCCATTCGCGAAAAACAGGCGGAGAGGTCAACTTTTCCTTAACGAGCTTCCATCCATCCAGGCGCTTGCGGTTGCGCTTGCGCTTCGTAAATAGATAGAACCGATAGTTGATCTTGATGTTTTATTTGTTTTGATTTCATAAATAGAAAAAACAAAACGAAATGGCTTTTACAGGGGAGCGTCTGTTCCTGTTGTTAACTTTTCCGTGGAGGTTGATACAAACAAAAATCGATGCAAATAGGCGGCAGTGATCATTGCTCCTATCATCGATACAAACATATAGCGATCTGTTCTGTTGACCCTCTCGGGCTGGAGAGCGACAGTCCTAAAAGATCTTCCAGCTGCAAACTACAGACAAGTTGTTGTATAGACAGTCAGAAATTGGTTTGACAATAAAAAAAAAACATACGGCATTGGAGGATATTGCTTTTTCTTCCCGTCGAGGATTTGAGGATGAAGTTGAAGATGATGCCATCTTCTTATTTCCTTTTTATTTCATTCAAGTACAAGTAGAGTTCTTTAATCTAAGAGTAGAAAGTACGACTAGAAGATGACAGTTGCGAAGTTTGCGGCAGATTCGTTTGCCTTTGCCGATCGAGGTTCTCTTCTGATTTGCGTTGATCTTTGACACAGGACGGATCCTCACGCACACTCGGTGAAAGTCACGTGGTCTGTCGTGATCGTGAAGATGAGAACTTCTAAGTTGCAACACTAAAGAACGAGCCCTGAGCACAGCATTGTTTTTTAATTATTGTATTCATGTTATTCGCGAATATATTTCTTGCAATTCACGATCGAGTCGGTGATCTTTTTTCAGTTCTCGTGTTTTGTTGTCCTTGTCGCAGTCCAAAAAAAAAGTTGCGTTGTATTTGTATGGCCGCAGTTTCAGGAATCAAAAAGATTTTGTGTTTGAGTAGGAATCGCATGAACACATAGCTCAGAGCAAGCCATGAGGACGCCCTTTTGGGACGTCGGCAGGGCACTGGAGAAGGGATGCGTAAGATTATCCGTCGGCTGGGCACGTCGGCTGGGCACGGACCTCCCTTAGTTGTCCGTGTGGGATCCGCAGTCAGTGTCATTACGACAGCATCGCGTATCGTGATGGCGCCAATATTCGTGGGATTCGATTCCAAGTGCAGTGGTGACCCAGCAAGTAGGAGACGCTTTGTTTTGTCGGTAATCGGTATGCAAATGCATTGCAAGAAAGGCACATTTTCCTTTCTTGATTCGGTACTCAAGCAACTTCGTATTTTTCAGAATGTTAGTGTTGTGTGTTTTTCAGAAAAGGAGTGACAAGCGCGTCCGATGATCAATTGATTTTTTTTTTTGGCGTGCGGAAACTTCGTGTGCACGCATTGGGTGAAGAAGGGCTTGCATTGGAGTTAAATCGTTCTTCTTCAAGAATAGCCTTCGCCCTTCTTTGCGTACGAATCCGCACCACGAAGGATCTTTATTGATCAAAGGAGCCACCACGTGGAATAGTTCTTGTGTTGTATCGCGCATCGATTCACAATCAGAATCAATTCCCTTTTTGTTTTTGACAATCGAAGTGT
>JACKZZ010014881.1_pt1 | contig 42118 bp, 14 predicted proteins | sample 8027871 | NCBI WGS metagenome assembly JACKZZ01 (sample SAMN15724774, study PRJNA655200) | protist metagenome | isolation source: fluorescence activated cell sorting (FACS) single amplified genomes of... | place: USA: West Boothbay Harbor, Gulf of Maine | collected 2000-07-19
AAAAACAACTTTCAACAAACAAAGAAGTTTCTGTATACGTCTATATAGTGCAGCTTTACATTCATAGGATAGTTTATTTTTATTTTTATACTGCGGTAGTATACTTCATTCACAACACATTGCATAAGATGATGCACTTTATCCATAATCAAGCTTCAGAAGTGAAGACTCTATGGAAGAATAAGCGGCAGCTGTCTTATCAAGCTCTAAATTTAGCAATGATAGTCTTTTCAGCTCTTATGATTTGGAAAGGTCTCATTTGCCTAACCTTGTCCGAGTCTCCAGTCGTAGTGGTTCTCTCGTAAGTGAATTGCTACTATATATGTATATGCATACATATGTGTTTCATGCATTATTTTATTCAAGAATTGACTTTTTAGAGTCGAAATGAATACGACTAAATTGACGCTTAAATCTAACCCGTATCATTAATCTGCAACCTCCCACTTCTCTCCTTACCTATTTCATATTTCTCGTAGTGGTTCCATGGAGCCAGCTTTTCAGCGTGGGGACATTTTGTTTTTAGATAATCATGATGACCCCGTACGCGTAGGAGAAATTGTTGTGTTTAAAATCAAGGGTCGTGACATTCCAATTGTGCATCGCGTTCTCAAAGTGCATGAAAAAGAGGATGGTGCTGTAGATATACTTACGAAGGGTGATAACAACCCATTAGATGATAGGGGACTCTACGCGCCGGGACAACAATGGCTTCAGAGAGATGATATCCTTGGTAGGTCCAAAGCTACACTACGGTACCTTGGTATGGTGACTATATACCTCAATGACTATCCACTTTTGAAGTAAGTATTTTTCATCCTCTTTCATGTTCTCTGCTCCTTTATATCTGATATATTCTGCACAGTTTCGTACATGATACTAACCATTTCCACCTTTTCTCTACTGAATGTATTTTTGTAGATACGTTTTGATTGGTATAATGGGGCTGCTAGTCCTTACCAACAAAGACGGCTAGTGGAAATGTGGAAATAATGCATTGATTATGCACTAGGACAACCCTGTAGTATATTGTAACATCTCAAATGTAATCAAATTCATAACATTTTGACATTTTGATTAATAACGGATCTTTGTTTAGATTTTTCCTCTTTAAATAACAACTTTTCGAAAAATAGAACCTCCTGGGAACCGGTCATTTCTCTGGAATTTCGGGTGAAGAAGGAAGAGGTTTGTTATCTATATTTTGTGGAGAGTTTACATGAACTTTGGTAATACATAACTAGAATCATCTACTTTGGGAAATTTGTGCAAGAATAGTTGTACCTACATTTTTATTGCAAATTGTACACCGATACCTTCGAACGAAAGTGTTTAAAAGACATGTCTCGTTCAATGCCAAATCCGTGGTTGAAAGCCTGGGTACAAGAATTATTAAAACCACTTGATGAAGGAATGGATTATAACACTGCTAAAAACCGCCACATGGTGACTAATAAAGCCCCCGGTTCAAGAATGGTTCAAGTTGTAGCAGTAAATGATGAGTCGCGGTTGCTTACTATTAATGACAAGGCAAATACTTTAGTTGCAATGTTAACTGAAGATGCATATCAAAGTTTAACAGCAGACCGACCATTTAGCGATTTAGAGGGATGTATAGTCAAGTTAATTTCGGGTCAGTATTATCTGAATACTGTCTTCAGTTGTTCTGGTAATAGAGATTTACGAAAGATGCGTAGTTCATCGAGTAGTGTTCACGTCACTGTACCACTTACAATGCAAGTTCGTGGTTTAATTTATATGGGTGCGCAAGATTGTAATGTATTTACAACAGTCTCTGGTCAAGATCCTATAGACATCAATACAGATGTCAGTATAAGGGAAACATTACGTACAATGGCGTATTCTCCAGATATGGTACAACGACTAGCCGGAAGGCAATTTCCAGCGAAAGGTGGCAATTTACCTGATGGTGACGGCAACTTCACATTGCCGCCTGCATTTAGTGACGAGCATCCACTCCTACCAATACATACAAGTATTAGCAAGCGACAAAAAAATCTACTGGATGGAATAGCTAATTTCGATCGCATGGCTATTGTCAAAATGCTAGCGATGGCAAATAAAGCTCTCGATGTACCTGCAGAGGATTCTACGTCACCACCATCATCATCGTCTTCGAGTGGTACTGAAAAAAATAGTGCATCGAAAACGAAAGGTTCCTGCAGCGAAGCTTCAACTAATCATGGCGGTAGTAGTTGCGAAAAGCAACCTGAAACTCAGATTGATGATGACACTCAAGCAAAGCGTGATGAAAAGGCTATGGCATATGTGCAATCGTTGATGTTATCCAGTGCTGTATCTGACGGAAATAGTCAATCACAAAGTGGAAAAAGTCCAGCGTATGACCCCAGTGGTGGTGATAGGCTCACTCTTGAAGATGGAACACAGCTACAAGATGATGATGATGATGATGATGATGATGATGATGATGATAGAGAAATTGAACCGTTAGCACTTGATCTTGATGAGCCTGGTACCCAAATGGAATCAGATACTATAAACGATGGATCAGCAGGTGAAAAAGTACATCAGCAACTGGAGTCACCTCCTTCTTTGGACTTACCAAACTTTGTCTATCAAGAAGTACCTAGAATTTTAAGTGGGCATGCTCAAGTTAAGCTTAAGACTTCAGAAAATGTTCGCTCCCGGTATCCACGTGCAAGTCAAGCTCGCACAGATCTTGTTTGGGTAGATGTCATAATTCGAACTCGGCCTAATGGTATGTTATATTTTTATCAAAACGAAAGCGACTCTAGTCAATTTGATGAAATGTACGAAAATATTGAACAATATTGGAATGATTTATCAACTGGGGAAGTTGTGGATAAAGAAATCTTTGATCCACTTTATCCTGACCCTGTTGATATGGAATTCGTCAATGATGTGTCAAGTCAGAAGAAGAAGGAAAAGGACGGACATCGATTAAAAATGACTGGTAATTCTACTATTGAAGCAATAAAACTTCGATTTACTAACGATACTGCTTGTAAGGAATGGCGATCATGTTTGCGTCTATGGAGTGCGTACAAGCAAGCACGTATGAAATGGGTTCGTGAGTGTACACTTCTACGCCAAAATTGGGTATCGGGAGTCAAGTCATCTGAACATCTTGTGACTACTGTAAATTCAAAAACAAAAAGCAGTGATCATGATAAAAATGAAACAAGTACTGCAGTAGAAAGTATATCAACCCGTTTTTCCCGTTCTGCAAAACAAGCTGCGTTAAGTACTGCAGGATTTTTAGGAATTTCTCAATCTATGAGTCCACCACTAGCACAGCCATCGCAAGCATCAACTACATCAGCAAGTTCAGGTAGCAAAGGGGCGAATCAAAAGAAATCCGAAAAGAGAAATTCTCCTCTGAATGCAATAATAGGAAGTACTGTTGGTGGTGGTCTTCCTGTATTAAGTGAATTGACGCAGTCGCAGAGTAGACAACCAGAATCACAAGGACCTATGTCCCAACCATATGGTGATGGATTCATGACCCAAGAAGTTTTAGATGAACAAGATCAATGGCTTGATGCGTTTATGGTGCATGATTCTCCTCCTAGTGAGTCGATATCTTCCCATCCTGAGAATGAGTCACCTGCGAAAAAAAATAGTAACAGCTCCAGCAAAAGTCCAAAGGAAAGCGATATTGTGAAAAGCAGCCGTATGGAAAATGTCAGCAACAGCTCCAGCAAAAGTCCAAAGGAAAGCAATATTGTGAAAAGTAGCCGTATGGAAAGTGTCAGCAACAGCTCCAGCAAAAGTCCAAAGGAAAGCAATATGGAAAATGTCAGTAACAGTTCTAGCAGAAGTCCAAAAGACAAACATATTTCCAAAAGTACCGATAAGAGTAATCCTAAGAAAAATCTATCAAATGTTATGGATGTGGTGGAATCAAACGATAATGTTGACAATGATTACGAAGATGATGAAACCTTAAGAAGATATGTGCGATTTGCTGTGCTAAGAGGTGATAAAGATGTGCTCAATCACGCAATGATGTATCAGCGGGGTAAGAACCCCCCAGGACATAAGTCCAAATTAAATTCAATAAGTCTTCGAGTCGACGCTATTAAAGCACTATTATCGAAACATAGATTGAAATGTAGTGATCCTCCGTCGAATGCTGATTTGAAGAGCACTGGTAAAACGCAAATTGGTGTTGATACTTCTATACTTGGTCGACAGCTGCAGAAAACTTTTCCAGAACATGGGTCTTATTTTGGTGTTGTTGCAAGTTATGCTCGACCTTTCTACCTTGTTTGCTATGAGGATGAAGACAAAGAAGAATTTCAAGAAAAAGAACTCCTAGAAATAATGGATTCTGTCGATTCAATAGAATCATCAACAACTGGTGCTATGGCACTGGAAGCTTCATCACCCGTACGCTCTACGATGACTTCCGGAAATCCTAAAGCGGTCTCAAATAGTAAGACCACGCAGAACCACAGTGAAGTGAAGGCTAATTCTGCTCCACGAGAAATGAAGTCGAATATACATGATCCAACAGAATTTTCACCAAGATCGAATGTAGAATTGAGTCGTCCATCCTCTTCTTTGCGTGATTCAGTGAAAATGCCGACATTATTGCCTTCGACTTCTCCAAAATCGACTATTTTAACTCCTCAGGAGCGACGTGGTGACGTTCGGAAAAAGCTATTTGCTTCCGAATCCTCCCCTGTTCTTCATAAATCTGCTCTAGTAGATGCCGATGATGAGCTTACACAACCACAACTTTCTTCTTCACTTCAAGGGAGGGGTAATTTAAATGGATTAAGTGAAGCAGCAAAATTATTAGCTGAAATGAGGCAAAATGCTGATGCGAAGGCTGCAAGACAAGCAGCTGGTGCAAGAAGAAGAAATCCACTTTCATCTGTTTCGAGTGTAGAAAGAATGTCAGCATTGGGTATATCGGGTCAAAAAAGACGCTTTTCTGCGACATTTAGTGATGATAATGGTGGTGATGCTTATGGCTCTAGTCAAAATAGTCAGAATTCTGCTGAGAAAAGATTAAGTGATAGGAATCAATTAGATAAGAAGCGCAGAACAAGTTGGGGTGATGCACCTTCTTCGGGACGTCGCTCGTCTCATGAAAGTGGAGAATCACAGCTAACTCTTGGCCTATCTAGACGTCCCTCGTTTGGCATAGCCGCACGTGTTAACAACGTAAGTTCTTCAGGAACTTTGAACAACACAAGTAAAGCTTTGGCTATGTTGGCTACCCTTGGAAATGGTAAAGGGAGAAATAGAAGCTTCTTAAAAAGTAGATTCAGTTAATGCGCGTTTTATTTGTTGATAGAGAATAAATGTTCAATTGCTTACATAATATCATCAAATAGTTCCTTCTTCCTTGAAGCCCTGTTTTTTATAAATCTGCATGAGCATCGAACTTTCCTGTAGATTGTGCTGCTGGAGAGCTAAACGCTCCGGTGCTTACCACGCGTTTCTTATTAGTTTGCACCCTAATATTTGATACTTCCTCATCTATAGAAGGATCTTGAAATGATACAGGCTCACAATCAGTTATTACTGTAGATGTTTTATGTTCAGCCTTAGCATCATTATTTTTACCACTGGAGGATGGTAATGCATCTAAAAGGGCCCGAAATTCAGCTGATTGGACAGATTTTACAAATCCACTTGGATCTTCTTTTACAGAAGACGCAATGAAAGGAGGTAATGTGGCCAAGAATGAAAGAAACTGTGGTGTGTTTCGAATTACTTCGTCAATATTGGGAGCATCAGAAATTGAATTCTGTTTTGTCAGAGTGGAAGATGTGTTTGTATTGACTTTGCAGGGTGTTAAACTATGTGAATCTGAAAAAAACAACGGATTCATATGCATATCATCATCTTTAATAGCGCTTTTTCCTGAAACATTATCATCGGTTGCCAACTTTGCAGCTCCTGCTTTCTTTGAAAATGGATTGAAAGCACCAAATGCCCCGCTAATTCTAGACTCTGTGTTGGTGGGGGGGACTGGTGGTCTCGTATGCTGCGGCTCTTCTGACGCAACAAGCGACCATTGTGCAGGCGGACCTCTTGGACTATTACCAACCAGTTGTCCATCTGCAGTTAGAGCCAAAAACCAACTCATCTCACCACCAATATTCATTTTTTCGAGATGCGCAGCGCATTTTAAATATACCCTATCATTGAGTGTAAGTTCGAAGCGATAACGACACATGTGATCTTCCTCTTCACAAGTTCGAAATTCCACTTTACCATCTTCATTTACATACAGGAATTTTCCTGGATCATTTACTAATTCGAATCGTACCTCTGATGTTGTCAAGTATTGTGCGCGTAGACTTTCGCCAATATGACTACCTGTGTGTGGATGATGTAATCTAACAACGATATTCTCCCCTGCACGCATATTCTTAAACCGAGTTTTCCCACCTTGGATGTCCTGGCGTGGTGGGGCTCTATTCTGACTAGCATTACCCATGAATTGTGAGTAATTATTATAAGGAGCGCTATGCCCAGCGTCATGATTAATTTCTTGTTCTAGCATTTTTGCCAGGGCTTCATCAGATTTTGCTTCGTCATCAAGCCTTTGCTTCCTCAATCTCTCTGCTTCCGCATCCTCTTCCATTTGCAATTGCAATGCAAGCTTCAAACTTTCATCCTCCTCATCCATAGTATGCTATGTTCCCAATTCTCTCTGTATCTTTGTTCAAAAGTGTCCTCCTGCTTCAAGCTTTAATTTGCTCAGATATTTTACAGTACGGACGTACGCACCACGAGTTGGAGAGAGAGCACCAAATGAAGCTTGATGTATTTTCAAATGCACTACTTTCGGTTACATCTACACCAATAGCTTTTTCATTTGTTACCTGGAACTCTCATAACCTTCTTTTCGTCCGGGTTGCGCGGCTGAGCTCCTCAAAGCCCTCTGGACTGTTGAACTTGTGTTCTTGTTCTAGTTATTTAAATTTATAGACATTTTACAATGAGTGATTCTCCTCAGATGGGGCGTCGTGCATCAAATCGTCGCCGTCAAAAATTTGGTAGAGATGAGGAAATCGATCATATTGATGTGAAGCTAAGGCAGGAATTCGATAAACGAAAGCAAGCACTTCGGGTTGTGGATATTGGTTTAGTTGCTCTGACAAATTCTGAAATCCATACATGGCTACAAATGCATGAAACTGAAATGGATAGAATGCGTGATTTATTCTGTCGAAAAAAGCCTAGTCCGCCTAATGTAGTTTCTTATGCTGATGCAACTTTCTTACAGATAGCATCATTTAAGAGTATTCATGTACGTGATATGTCGCGTGAGGCAAGAATCGCAGGAATCAAAGCTTCTCGTAAACTATCATCAGATACAAGTGCAAAGAAAGAAGGTGGTGCCGGACAAATCCGTGACAACATAGACAAACTTCTTACGCTTGCCTTTGCTAGTAAACATGAAGAGGAACATACTAATAAGCAAGATAAAAAAACAGTTACAACTCCTAGTACTGTAAACAAGGAAAACACCGATGATATTAGTTCTGATGGTGCTTCATTAAGCTCTACATTCAGCTCCAGTATATCCTCACTTACCATACCTGGAATTGATGAAAATATCGATGCTAAGATTATTGATTTAGCCGACAATGATTCGAAAGTTGCGGATTCAAAACAAGAGGAAAAGAAAGTGATTACAGAAGAAACTCCAAAAAAGTCCCGATGGTCCTTGTGGGGTGGAGCAACTCCTGTTCCAGAAGTAACTGTTGAGAAGGAAGTAGTTCCTGTCGTGACCGTGGCTTCAATTGAAGAAGAATCTGTGAGGACCGAATCCTCTGCAGAGCCTGAAGACGAATGGTCAAGTGATGAAGAATCTGAGGATGTAGCTAAGAATCGTCTTAAAGTAAGAACTATTCAGGATCATTTTTATCTATATTCCAATGATGCGGAGGCAGATGCATCCAGTCGGGCCAAAGCCGCTCCAACGAGTAACTTACCAGCTCCAATGCCTAACGAAATGCAACGAGAACTTATCGGGATTCATACAGTTCGTCCTTTGAAAAAAAAGCAGTCTGTAATTGTGAACTGTCTAGATGTCTCATTGAATCGGTTTCGGTTTCTAGATTTTGCTTCAGCTAGTGGCAGCGTCAACTGGTCTGTGACTCATATTGTTGCTTTGAATTTGTCAGGAAATCTATTGGTGAGTTTGGAAGGTATTGAAGCATGTGCTCAATTAAGAGTACTTAATTGTAGCGATAACCTTCTTACAAGTATGACACCGCTACGTGGTTGTAAGTATTTGAAAAGACTTAAGATTTCCGGAAATCGTTTAAGAAGTCTTTCCCTTCTGTCATCATCTCAATTAGTAGACTACTATCAAATTAAAGCAAAGTATGATAATGACATTGATGTTGATGATTTTGATTATGACAATGAACTAGAACACGACAAGATTGCTGGACTCGATGATGCTGATAACTCCATCAGTAGTGGCTCGTATTCCGAGTCTTCAAATAGTGACGGACAATCCGCGAAGGTACCTCCATTAGACCTGCATAATACCACGCAAGCTGAAGTGTCGATAGAATTGGAAGATTCAAAAGAAAGTAAAGGTGAAGAGACATCAGTGGAAGCTAAAAATACTCCTTCGGTGAAGCCAAAGGTGCATCGTATGCGGAATTACCCCAATGTACTGGGCATGCCGGAGTTAGAATATATGGATGCCAGTGATAATTTGCTAGAAAATCTGGAAGGGATGCGTTTGTATAGTAGAAATACTTTAGTTCATCTCGAATTACGGAATTGTTCCATTCAAAGCCACCATTTGAACCATCTTCGTTTCCTTCCTCTTGCGCGCTTGCATATGGATGATAACAAAATTGATAATTTAAAGCATACTGTTGCTGTCCTAAAGAGTGTAACAACTGTGGAGCATTTATCTTTCTTGGGAAATCCAATCTCTAGTAATATTGATAGAGGGCGTGATCAGTGTACAAATGGTATTCCAGCTAACAATTACGGAAGCAACCTGAACTTGGGTCTCGTGATGCGCGTTAAGTCCGATGTCATGAAAGCTCGTGAATCTTTGTTCGGTAAAAAGGGAAATGACTCATTAAATCAAAATCTCCAATCTTCTCCAATTGAAGATATAGATCCGCCGTTAAATCCTCATATTCCACAAGAGCAAATGCCTGCATCACAGGAAGAAGGTGGCGGCTTGTCCTTAATAGAGAAATTAAGTAAGGGTATGGACATCCGAGCTGAGGTCCGTGAAACTCGCGAAGGTGCTTACGATACCAAATCTGAGATAGCTGGCACTACAGAACGAAAAAATTACTATGCAATTACAGTTTTAGATCATGTAGATAACTTGAAGACATTTGATCACCTTCCAGTACCACCTGCTATGTATTTGGAGTTGCGTCGCCTCAAAGCTAGCGTAGAAGGAGATGTTATTTTGAGAGACATTGAAAGACACTATGCTGCAGAAATTGAGTCAATTCAGCATGTACATGCGGATTTAGCATCTGTACATAGACAGAATGAAAATGTTGTACAGCAGGTTGTCAAAGAGAAGGCTGGGCGTCTCGAAGAGGAAATGGATACTCTAATGAAGTTTGCAAGAGAAAAAATGAGTGAAATACGACCAGATAAGCAAAGTAGACGTGGTGTGTTTCAGTCACGTCATAAAGGGCAAAATAATGAAATTTTGGTAGATGTTGATGGTCATGGTACTGCACCTGATGAAGTAGATGGGGATAGATTAGCCGCAGCACGCTTCGAAGCAGAAAAGAAGTTACCTGAACAGAATATGCAGCAAATTCGTGATAAGTACGCATCATTGAAGGCTACTAGAAACATTGAGAAAGAGAAAGAAATTGAAATGCATAGACTCCGTGATGAAGAAAAAAAACGGGCAGAAGAAGAAGCGAGAGATGGATTTAGAATGCGTTCAGCGCGGTGATGGAAATATGTACAATTTGTTTATATGTAACAAGTGTGTTCTGTTAGCGCTTCATACTCAATAGCTTCATTAATTGTGCACGAGATGGGGGTTGTTTTTGACCTGGTCTCGCACTTCCAGCGCCAGTATTGGATCGAAATGTTACAGGTGCAGCCTGGTGAGTAGCTGGTTTCCTGGCCACTGCTACTGTTGTCGATGGTGATTTTGGCTTTACTTGTGATTTAATATCTGCACTAGAAGATGAGGCTGCCCCAACAAGAGCTGCTAGTGATGGCATACCTGCTGCACTATTACTAGAAGATTCTGTGGCAGAAATTCCTCCACTGAACTTTCCAATTTTCCATACAGGTGCGGTGAGCCTTGCACTTGTTTCCCCGTCACGTTTTTCAGAGGACAGCAAAACAGAATTGATATTCTTCGTTTTCTTCTTGGATCTTTTCTCTGGCTCAGGCGCTTCGTTTTCTCCTTCTTCTAATTCAACATGAACTACGTCTAGGCCATCATCTGATGCTTCCTCTTCATAATCACTGCCATCGGAGTCTTGCAAGTCCTCTTCTTCTTCAGATTCACTAAAATCAAAGTCTTCCTCAGTTACTCCAGGATCTTGCACATCTTCGTAACCTTCTTGGTCACCTTCTTTTTCTTCAAAGTCTGGTATTCCTTCACTGGTGGCATCATTATCATCATCTACTTCCACATCAGCAGCATCTTCAAGAAACCCTCTGCTTAACTTTTTTCCACGTGTTCGTCCATTGCCTTCTGTAGATGTCGTAACTAATGAGTCGTAGTGCATTGCGTAAGAGTCCGTCTGATCTTCTATAATTTTTATTTTTTTTGCTTTAGGTGCAAGAGTTAAGTGAATTTTTCTCTTCTTCTCATTCGTGCGAGTTTCCTTGGTAGTCTCGTCTTTAATTTCGGTACCACTATCACGAGACCTCTTCAAGGCACTGAGCGACAGCTTTAGACCGCTAGAATCAGATTCCCCTTGCTTCAAAGTAATTTGATGTTCCTGTTTAGGTGATTTATGATTAAGCTGTCCTTCCACTTGCGTGTAGTCTTGATTGGTTCCACTCTTTGAATCAGTATCTTCTTCTAACACAGAGCAATTATTGTATTGATCCCAAGTGTTCTGACCACATTCCCAATTATCTGGTAGACTATCTACATCAATATGAGCTGGAGCAGTTCGCCACTTTTCACAAGAAATGCATTGTACCCATTTGGTATTAACAACTATTACTGGTGCGGCTACAGGATCTGGACTCGATTTTTTTGAGAAAGTGGCGGTGGGGCTAGCACCAGAAGAAGGTGCAGAAAATTGATGCACATCTCCACGTAAAGCATGACGCAAAGAATTTTCTTCCCATGAATTACATCCTCCTGCAAGACCTCCATGAATAAATGATGAGTCCAAGAAATTGATATTGTCTTGATGACTGTTCTGAACCCGTCGAATATTTTCACTTTCTATGGTACTGCTGGGCTCATCGTGGAGCTTCGCCACCTGATCAAGGACAGTCCACCATGTTGCAAATATATCATCAATGCTTTTAATATCTTTTATATCCGCCGCATTGTATTCAGATATGGAAATGTTCGCTACAACAGCTAATTTTGCTGCATCTGCTTTTGCTGTGGCTAATTGGCCTCCAGCAGTCCACAACTCTGATATTCGAACTAAAAAAGGTAATTGACGTAGCACAACGACTTCGCCAATTAATGCTGATGCAGCTCCTGCTACATCGTCATCTTCGTCTTCAAAAACTTCTTCCCAATCTATTCCCACTACTGATTTTGCCTCTTGGGCAGCTTGCAGTCCTTTACGAGCCAAAGGTAACAATTTACAGAGCATGTAGAAATTGATCTCCTTGAAATAAGGGAAACGATATTGTCGACCCACGCGAGTCATCTGTTCTACTTGTGCTACTTGAAGCTGTCGAACTATTTTTGCTGCAGTCAAAAAGTTTCCACCCATAACCAGAGCATCTTCAGGAGTATAAACGGCGTGAATCCATGCTCCAGGAATCATTAAAGTTTGACCAGGAAGAAGATCCAAGACAAAAAGTTGTGGTTGTCCAGACTTTTCGTGGGCTTGCACAATATCTCCAAAGAATTGACTCTCCCCTGCAGAAGAGATAGTCCAATTTGCATATGCTTTAAGATTTTGTGTTGTTGGTGGCACAAGGTAAAACCTTTTCTTCCCTGAAAGAACGTGGTACCATACACTAGTACCACCAAAGTCTACATGAAAATCCGTATAAGAACCTGCCATGCCACTTAAACAGTACTTTTGTACTGCTGGATATTCACCACGGCTTCTTCTATCCAATGGCCACATACTGTCAATCCAATCGCAATCTCTTACAAAAGACGGTGTCTCAACTTTTGCACTCAGTGGCGTCGAACTAAACTCTAGTGTAATCATATTTAAGATTTTATGTGATGTAGGTGAATAATTTGACAAATATTTAGCGAAATCTCCAAGTGTGTGACCTTCAATTTGTGTTTGAGTTGCCACCTCGATAACCTTTATGGGGTACTGTTCTCCAATTACAGCAGCAACTTCATCTAACTTATTTATTGGTGGTATGCGCATACCTAATGAGGATGGGGGGTCTTTAACTAACAAGGGTTCATCGAAACCATATTTTGCAATACTCGTAGCTGTCATCCGAGATGCCTCGACAACTTCTATGTCAAACGCCGGAATTTTGGATGCGCGATCAGTTAGAGTTTTGCCCCATGCCCCACAAGCAGCAGTGCGTCTCAATGCTGAGTCGTTTAACATCCCTCAATTTTTTATTTGCGAGAAATTAGAAGTGAATTTTCAATTCGCGCGGTGCCGGGGGTGCGAAGCATTTTTATGAAAAGAAGAAATACCACCATTAAAAGCAATGAATACTGTAGAAGATTATCTTATTGGCAGTTGGAAGCGAAACTATATCAAACGACGGGCTCCAGATACAGGTGGAGGCTTAGGACCTAAAGACAGCAGAGTTGAAGTGTTTTATGTGCAAACACCTCTTGCATTTGTTGATATTAGAAGACCAATAATAGATAATGATAATAATGAAGGGCCGCCGCGGTCAAGTCTCTCATCGACAGAAGGCGTTTTAGCGTTTGGTGGTGTCACCAGAGTTGAGAATCATTTAGTTCATTGGCACTCTTGCATTGATATTGATTGGGGTGGTGATGAAAAGAGAATGAAAACAGCATGGGAAGCAGTAAGCGAAGGAAATCCACTTGAAACAGAGGATATTGGTGTATTTGAACATGTAGGAGGTAACGTATGGCGGGAAACGGATCACCCATCCATAACTTTAGAGGAAGAGTGGGTAAAAACAGGGGATGCGGCAGGTGACGCTGGTTCCGCTCAATTTCTTGCACTGCGCCGCGGCAATAATGGTTTACTCGTCGCTGTGGGTATATACTGGGCTGTTGCTGATGCTGATGCTGAAATGCCACTGTTTGCCGGTGGTATTATTGATGAGGGTATATGGAAAATTCAGATTTGTGCATCTGATCGTTCTCGTGAAGGTAAAGCGTTGGTATTGAATGGTTGCTCTGCTGATTGGGCCGTTTATGCTAACCTAGATTCTGGCACTTACGAAATACCGAAGTTTCGAAGATGAAATATTTCTTTTCGCATAGTGTATATATTGTGTGTGGGTGGATGGTACGGTGAGCGTTTGTGTTGTGTGTCTCTTTTTCGATCAATGACTCTGTGAAGGTTTCGTTCTTTTAAATTATACATAAATCCCCAAGTGACACTATGGGTACACAGAAATATCTTCACTCACGCACTCCATCTATGGACGTGGTCATCCACCATGTGAAGTCTAGAAGAACAGAATAATCGGGCTTGATTGTCTTGTCAAAGATAGCTTTACTTCGTTCGTTCGCTGGGCGGCAATCCACACAAGCACACTTATTTGCAGGTGCTTCCGTATTGAACAATTGATCCCATATTTTAAAAAAGAACCCTGTGTAGATTACTTTACCAATAACACTAATTGCGTGATGAGTGTAATGGTGATAAGAGGTGTTGAAAATAGGATTATGTGTTTTGATATAGGAAGTCTCATAGCCACTGTGTAAGTAAACACCATATCCATAAAACAATGAGGCAAAGCAAAGGAATAACAAATCGATATTTATACGCCATATTAATGGAATAGCTAGCATTGGTAATGTTCTCACAAATTGGTCGGGCCATTCATCAGCAATTACTGCAAAAGGGCTTGGATTATAGAAGCCATGATGATGCTTATGAATAGTCCAAAGGAATTTGTACTTGTGTCCTAAATGATGATACACATACTCTGTAAAATCCGTAAAACCAAAGATGATTACAGTTTCTATAGCAGTTCGCCTCCAGTCTATGGGATTGCCCTGTATGCAGTAGCCATTTGTCCAAGCATTTGGACCACTACTTTTAACCAATGCAAACGCAGGAATCATACTTGCAACAACCAGACCTTTTATGGTTTGTACAATCTCTTTTTTAACAAGCAAAGGACTTGGAAACACTGGGTTACATTTGTATTTCCAAGTCTCAAGTGTTGGATTAGCATATAGTGGAATAAAAACGATAGTACTCAGTATTCCCATTGAAAGTAAACCCATGAAGGTAAATGATAACCACACGGCAACAAATCCATACTCATCTGCTATCTCACAGAACATAGTCGTTTAATATTTCAGGTTTCTTTTCCGGGTGTGTATGTCCCCGGCGGGTAAGTAAATTGGACGAAATTGAAAGCACCAGAGCTGCAATCTACTCCTTCGATAATATTCAAACATAGATAGAAATTATTCTCACTGAACTTTTAAAGTTCATTTGCATTTGAAACTGGATCTCCAATAAAATCAATCACGTTGTTTTTTTGAACGTTGATTTTTACAATGGGATCAGAGCAATCTAAAGTTAATAGCAATGAAATGTTATCATTTTCTGGTTATCCGCCAAAATGGTTATTGAAAATACTTGAATTTCAATCCCCAAGTGACCAACGCAACACGATTAGTCTGAACCGTGAGTTTGCATCATTTACTCATACAGATATGTTTGCTAGACATTTGTGCTTGTGTTTAAAGTACTCTGGTGTTTATGTCCCAGCTCAACTACCATTAAGTGAGCGTAATTGGAAGAGTTTTTATAAGGAACTTGCGCAATTGCGAGATATGTGGGTCAATGACAATGAAGAAAAAACTCAAGAGGAACAAGAGGAATTGTTATTACTACAGGCTAATAAAAATTCATCCCAGAAGTCTAGTACAGAACGATTCAAAGTAAGTGTTTATGCAAGATTTCGTCCTGTATCAGATACATCCACATATTCTACAGAAGAACAAAACGATACTATTTCTAGACAACGTGAGTGTGTGCTTCCTTTGCATCAAAGAATTAACATGATTCGTATGTCTGGAGGTGCCAAAACACGTAGAGAAGCACTTCGTGTGTTAGCTTCAGAAGGTGATTGGTTTGGTGAAAAGTGGCGTCAAGTACAGGAACGCGAAGCTTCAAAAGAAAACGACAAGAATGTAGCTGAAGATCTGTTAGCTGACTGCGATAGTGGGGATGGTCTTCGTTCTCCATTAAAATTTGCCAAGAAACAAGTGCGTGAGGCAATTGTTTCACGTGTGCAAGCTGTTGATGTGGCACTGGCTAAAGTTGTTATGATCGCTCCTGACGTAGGTCTGAGGGAATTTGCTTTTGATGGTGTTGTCGAAGGTAAAGGAAATCCTAAATTGCAAGAAAAATGCTACTCTCTCATGTGTAAGAGGCTAGTTGTCGATTTTTTGAATGGCTATAATTCTACCTGTGTTGCCTATGGACAAACAGCATCGGGGAAAACGTATACTATGATGGGTCCAGATGGTACTACAATAGCAAGCAGTGCATCCTCGAGTGCAGGAGTTATACCGCGAGCATGTATGGAAGTTCTCGACTATCTCTCAGATTCCGGTAATAGTGGTATCCTTCGGTCAGAACTCGCCGTGTCATATGTTGAAATTTATGGAGATTTAGTGTGTGATCTTCTCAAAGGGGGCCAACGTGTGGGTCACTCCAAGGTAGCAAGCCAAAGGTTTGTCTTGACTGGGCAGAGTGAGACTCCAGTAGATTGCATCGAAGACATCTATCGCGTACTTCAGATTGGAGATGAAGCAAGACGTCGAGCAGCAACTGCAATGAATGATCGCAGTTCGAGAGCTCATGCATTAGTTATTCTTACACTGAATAGAACCAATACTAGGACTGGAATTTCAAAGCGATCTAGGCTCTTCCTAGCTGATCTCGGAGGAAGCGAAAAGGTATCGAAAAGTAAAGTCGATGCTGGCGCAAGTAGAATCAATCAACAGAGAAATGAATTTTCTGCTGGTTTTCAGCTGGGTGATAGAATGAGAGAGGCTGTGTATATTAATTTAGGTCTTCTAGCTTTAAAGCGTTGTATTGAGGCTCTTAATGATGGTAATTGCTACGTGCCCTACCAGGACAGCAAACTCACAATGTTATTATCCTCTGGTTTAGGAGGTGATTGCAAAACTAGCGTAATTTTATGTAATAGTATGGATCCAAATCATGCTGTAGAAACTATGAGTACTTTAAGATTTGGAGAACGATGTGCATTAGTTGAAAACGAGGCGAAAAATGAAGCCAATATTCTTGCGAATGTTCTCTCAAGACTTGATAAAGATATTGCAGCACTTGAAGACCTTATCAAAACCAAAGAGAAATGGGAACATAAGGACGTGATACGTAAGGATCTTAATGCAGAAGAGGGGACTTTCGAGGCACAAGGAATGGGTGGTGTTGAAACCAAGAAGGTCTCATACTTAACTGGTGCTGAGAAAGAGCGCCTGGAACTGTCTGCATTACTATTACGTCGACGTGCGTTTATTGGAGGAACTCCTGAAGATGAAGAAAATAAAGTTGCCAGTGTTATGGGTTTTGGTAAAGATGTTGCAAAGCAGTATGGCCTTGGAGCAGGCTTTGATGAAAATGCTGATGCACTCGCTGAAAATGAGCGATTTTATGATCAAATTTCGACAACAGAACTCTCTAAAGTGGTGCAGAAGAAGGGGGCCAAGGGCTGGACAAAAACTGAAGACCTCGAGCACGATCCTCGTAAACTTGAACAAATGGCTAAGAAGGCCAAGCGTTCCAAGCTGGTGTACTCTGGAATTAGTGCTTAATTTATTTGTAGGTTTTCTTATAGTATGAACAACATAATATGCTTTTCTTTATTTTCTTCTTCGCTTGCTGCTCGAATTTTTTCTACTCATCATCTCTTCTCTTGTATGATCAACACTAGCCCCTTTAGCTACTTTAGACTCAAAGAAATTCACAGTATGACGAATGAGATCATCAGTAAAATTGCTGAGAATATCATGTCGTCCACCAGGGACAGGCACAAGTTGTCCGATTCGGTTACGGCGAGGTACAGCGACATGCCCTCCTTTGATACGCTCACATTCAATTAAATCGGCTGCGCCAGCACTACTGCTACTAGTAACCCTATTATTAATTTCTATTTCGTATGCTGCTTGCTCCGGTCTATCGCACCCCGCAGTGTGCATGAGATTCACCACACCATCGAATGATGTCACTTTATCTAGTGGGTCGTGTATGACTTGATATGGAAAGTTGAGCTTAGGAATTTCGCTACGAACAGCTTCAATAAGACCAAGAACCGTGTAAGCTGTGCGAAATTTCACATTTTCGCCCCAAGAAAGACCATCCGGGTAACCATCAGAGTTATTATACCTCCTCCAATTTACACTTACCCAGTGTGCACTATCATCATTGCGTCGTAAAAATGCGGGAACAGTTGTAGCTGGAAAAAAAGGTACTGCAACGTAAGATAAAAATGCAACAAGGGCAGGATGTGGAGTGTCGACAGCAATAGCTGGTGAAATTAGACATGTCCCCGTATAACTTTTATTTGCAATCTGTGCCAAATGGATCATTATATCACGAGGATATTCATTATCGTTGTAGTAAATCACATCACCGCGATCTTCTCCTGCTGTAGGATCGATAATATTCTTGCTTGGCTTTTCTTTTGAGTCGATGTAATCCAACATGGCATCCAGTGACCCGCCTCGGTCTAGGTACTGGTCACTACCACTGTGCTTCAGTGTACCTTCGATTTCTATATCCATACCGTGCACACCAACACGACCTTCGTATATGTCCATAATCTTGCCTTTTACCTTTTTTTCTACCGCACGCACTTTATTATCAACTTTAGCTTTGACTGTGTCTAGTTTTGTTCTCACCTTCTCTTTTACTTCGTCTACTTGTTTCTTTATTGGTGCGACTGCTGTTTTCATTTGTTCCTTTACTTCATCTTTTACAGAACTAAACTCTTTCGCTATGAAACGTGTTAAATTTTTAATAGGATCTATTAACATCTTTTTCAATCCTTCACTATCTTCTTCATCATTATAAAAGAAATTAGGTTCTTCCTCAACTTCCTCTTCATCATCGTCACTTTCTATGTTATCTGCAAGAACCACTTTTTTTCTAGGGTCTTCCAATGAAATAGCATTCATATCAGTGAATATAGCACTCTCCGAATTTCCTTCAGAATAAGCCTTGTTTACAGCTTCTTTCATCTTTTGCAAGATAGCAGACATTAGTAGCGCTGTTCCTCCACCCATAGAAGTTCCACTGAGAAATAATGGGGTTCCGATGGCGAAACGATGGCGAATGTGAAAATCATGATACATATCATCAGTATCTGAATTGTAACCTTCTTCTGCTTCAAGATCTGCTTTGTTTATAGTATCTGCCCGTCCTTTACGCTTTCTTCCACCATGTGTTGGATAATACTGTGAAAGGACTGTATTAGCACTTCTCTTGATTTCATCGTTCAAAGCCGTTCTCTTCTCTTTTTCACTTACAAAGAGTTTACTAATTATCCAAATTGCATCATCAATCATCTCGGTATAGTCATCAATAAGAGCGCGTGTGTGATCATAATAAGCATTCTTTTCACCAGGTACAAAACGATCTGAATAACCATGACCTTGAAAGTCAAATACAACAGGATGATAACCAGCCCTGTAATATCTATTTGCTAAGAATGATGTACTTGGTCGATTAGTATGACCATTCAATCCATGAATAACTATAACAACACCTTTTGTAGGTACCCTATCCACTTCCTTAATAGGATCTAAACCTAAAACTTTCCATGCTTCTGTCCATTCTGTACGAATATGCAAACGACGACCACGTGAATTATACACAAACTCGTCAGTACGTGGTGCATTTACTAACGAACTACTTGCCATACGTGGTCTTTCTTCTGTAAATGTACCCATGGCTTTCTCATGGTCCTCTCGAAATTCTAAATCATAATTGTGCTGCTTCGCCTTCGCTACAGCTTCGGTGATGATCTTCTCCAACAACTCAGCATCAGCCATGTTCTAAGTTGTGGTGTTCTAACTTGTAAAAACTTTATTCGTTCAACACAATGAATGGGGGTCGGTCACAATACTGCTCAGAAGCTTCGCAAATAGTGGGTACCATGTTCGACAGCGATGCAACTGTTTTGAAGGTAACTAACCCTCAAGGCTATTTGAATTTACACTTGGATGAAGGGGTTCGCTTTGATGGCCGAAGAGAGACAGAGAGTAGGGCCACAGTGGATCAAGAGGCAGTGAGTGCGAATCCGAATGTTTTCGGTTCTGCGATGGTGCATTTAGTCCCTATGGGCGATAAAAATGGAGCTGGTACAAAGTGTGTTTGCAATATAAGTGTGCAAATCGGTAGACCTTCTTTGGAGCATCCAGATGATGGCGACCTTTCCTTTGATGTCACACTATCACCAGCTTTATGTGCTCGCTATGACACTGATTATGCAAATCGTAGAAAACATGATGATGCAATAGATTTAGAAGCTTTCTTGAAGGATTTATGGAGCCCTAGCGTTTGTAATGCGGAGCCAGTAATTGATCTTTCTCAACTTGGTATTGAGACTGGGCGTACAGCTTTTCGTCTAGTAGTTTCTATTCTTTTTCTAAGTTTGGATGGAAATATGCAAGATTGTGCGGTGCGTGCTGTGAATGCTGCATTACATAATACTATGGTACCAAAGGCTGTCTCTGGTGGTGCTGATGGTCAGTCATTGCATGTGACACGAAAAGATAACTCAGCATTACAAGTGAACACAGAACTCATATCTAGAACTTTTGCTATAGTATCGCGTGCGGGAGGGAAGAGGTTATTTCTCAAGGACCCCACTAAGGCTGAAGAAGCTCTGGTACGAAGCACAATCACAGTTGTTAGTGACAGAAACAGCAAAATACGCGGAGTGTTTGTAGATGCTGTTGAGAACTGTTGTGGAAAAGGCGTGAAAGAAACTGGGCTCTCTTTGGTTGATCTTCATGAACTTTTAGCACAAAAATAAATTGTTTGATAGTGAAGTTGATAATATTGTAAGACATAATGAACATGATTAAAAAAACTCTACAATATTTGCAAGCAACAAAGATCTAAAAAAATCTTTTCTATAAGCTCATGTGGAATACCTTAAATCGACTCGTAGTGACCGCAGTCATCGAAAATGCGAGTATTTGTTGTTTCTCTTAGTGAAAATTTGGATGACAGTGCTCTTTTACGCGTCTCATGTGATCGTTTGAAGCTACTCAAAATTTTGTCACGTACGACCCTGTAAATTGGAAGCTCCACTGACAGAGTAAGCAGTAAACCAATTAGTATATTAACACACAAAGTGAGTGCATATAGCTTGAATATACTTTTGGTGTTGCATATAGCTGATCCATAAGATGCGGATGCATCACCCGTCCACTGTGTTTGATATTCTGGTGGATTGGGTGCATCCTGGAGAAGATCGCTTGACTTTGTATTGGAAGTGCTGTAAGATGCAAAACAACCGAAACTATCTCCTTCTCGGAAATTAACGAAAAACTGGTTTTGTGATCCTAGTACTAGGTAGATTGCAGGTACTTGAGTGAGAAGAACAGTGTACATCAGTTTACTTCCACTCAATAACATGAACAGAGGATTCCGGAAAAAACATGAGAAGGGTGCAAAATAAATTTTAAATTTCCCCAAAACTGTATCATATTGGTGACTTTCTCTAGAATTTGGTGAAATTGGTGTGACACCTGAAACTCCAGTATAATGTGCCCCTTCTTCATTGTCTCTTGTTGCAGCAGCTGGTAGTTCGTTCCTTCTCGTATTGAACAGCTTTTTCTTTTCGACCAGAAAATTTTCGACCAATTTAACTATTCCATAAATTGATATATACCAATTGGATATATTTACTAAAAGTGAGATGAGCGCCGCAATGCATAATGGGAATAAAGTGAGTTGTATTGCACGGTATATTAATTCCACTTGGGCATGCCCTTTTTCCGTGTCGCCACGTACGTCGACGGAAAAGGCCTCCAAGAGAAAAATATAAGCCTTTGAGTAGCGTGATCCTATTGTAAAAACCACTAATGTTGCCATGAATATCACTATTAATAACAAAATATCCACTCTTAGCGCACCAGGTCTGAAAAAGTGTACCTTACTGTTAAGCTCCAGGAGTTCCAGTCTCCCGTGTATCCTTGTATGAGAATCATCAGAGTTTGGAAGTAGAGTCGCAAGTTCATCACCTGTAAAATCACCTGAGTCTAAGTCGTTTTCATTTTTTTCTGGTGCAAAACCGCGATCAAATACCACCTCAGGCATACCTTTGACACGGAAATTTGGTCCGATAGCATACGGATCGCGATATACCCAAGCCTCATCGACGGAAGTATTCTCGGTAGTGCCAATAGAAACTCCCATGTCTGTTCGAAATTCCCTTTCATCGTCATCACTGCTATAATCACTATCTGTGAGCATAGTCTCTTTGGCTTCATCCACCGGAACTGCACAAAAGCACCGATAGCGTTGGATTCTGTGTGAATATGCTATTCGTCGAAGGCTATTTTTCTTGTTAATATTCTCGGTACCCGTAACCGATGTGCATCCCCTTATGTTGAAGTAATAGTAGATATCATGCATACTGTAATCACTAACATTTGCCAGGTAATACATAAAACCGAATAGGAAAGAATCCATGCGTGCGTAGGGCACTACTTGCACAAATGCCATAAAATACGCTTGCATGACGGTATACATATCGATATTCATACCTTCAGTGGAGACTTCCAGCTTTCCTATAAAAGTAGCAGCTATAATATGTCTAGTAAGTACGCAAACTAAAGCTATTGATGAAAAAAATGTCAAGAATAGATTTTTTTTATCTAAATGTTTGCAGAACATACGGTGGAACATATACCCGACGCAACTGTAGATATTCCGACTGCAGCTTGTCCATAGTCCATAGATGTCTAAATATAACTGTTCAATCGACCAATTATTATTGTTAGGCATTCTATACGACTGATAAGACCCCAAACTTGCGTCATCCTCGTACCGCCAGAGCAGGTCCGCGGTGTAATTGTCGTCGTCGTTTCCGCCATCTAACCTCGTGCTTCTCTTGTTGCTACGGTATGTGCGATAAAACGATCGAATTCGTTTCATTAAAACATACGATACAAGTACAATTAAAGCAATTTGTACAGCAGTAGCTACCATCCACATTGCAGGATAACTATAGAGTAGAGACAACTGTGAAGCGACGTAGTATATACCAGTGTCATATCTACCATTTCCTGAATCTACAACCGCTTCTCCGATTGCAAAAATTTTAGCTCTACCCTTTAAAATACCATTAAAATTTGAATACATCATTAAATGGGAGCACGTTGAGGAAAAAAAGGAATAAAACATGACAGCAGCTCTGTGGGAAGCACTGCCTGCTGGAGTTGGTACACCCCACAATGTGCCGCCCATCACAACCATTACTACGACCATGGCATATATAGAAGGAAGTATCCAAGCTGCCCCTAGATATATCAAGTCCCATGTGCAATAATAACGGCTACGTGGAATTCCTTTGTCGCGAGTAGTATTGGAACCATCTTCTGGACCACGAAGACTGTCTTGATGAAGTTGATGTAAATCTTCTTCGCCTTGCACTTTCCTCAGAGAAACACTCGCTGTCAGTGTATGCTTCACCAATGAAGCTAGTTGATATCCAAGAGAAAATAGCAATGCAGTATATGGTAGGTAATCTGCTGCTGCGAAGACAGATCCACCATTCCAATTAAGCAAAAAAGACATGACACTCACCTCGAATAACGAACCTCCCGCGGCATAATCTACAGATCCATTTTCTCCGTTAACTATTACAACATCTAACCACTCTGAAAAGCCATTAGAATATGATGCTAACACTACTGTGAGATTGATAAAGAGGATCCACATGACACACAATCCTTGTAGACCCGCAATTAAATTATCTAATTCGAACTCCTTGTCGTCATATATAAGAACGTTTTCCGATAGTTTTTGTCGAACGTTTTGCAAAAGTTTTTTGTCTAATTGTTGTGGTTGAAACGCAATAGGAGTATTCAGTGCATTATAAGGAGTAAATTTACAGGTACCGTCACCATCATTTGGTCGATGAATAGGAACTGGTTCTCGCTTGTTCGGCATCGATTCTACTTTTACTTTCTCATGTTTTAGATTTTCTGCTCCTTTCTTGTGTGCACCTACACCGCGCTCTGAATTGACGTCCCATCCCATGCATCTATAGAGCACTGAGGTTATACTGAATAAACGCACAGTGTGAAATATGGTATTTTCTTCGTCGACAAATATTTCCCGCAAATTATCCAGAATGTTCCAGTAGTTTATGATTGTACTACGAGTAGTGATGATGCTCATTTGTGCAGAGCTACTACTTCTTCCCTGGCAATTGATGTAGCCATCTTCATTTGTATCGAATGGAATGCTATTAGTATCCTCTTCATCAATGCTTAGTCCAATGCCTTCCCATATTCGCATAGCAATACTAGCAAAGGCACCCTCAAGCTGTGCTGCTGGTCCTTCAACAGATTCATTATCTATGTCTAGTTTAGCACCGTGGCTATCATAAATGTCATTATGATTCCTATGAGAGTGCATGAGAGGTGAAGCCTCGTCAGTGTCAGGTCCTCTGGTGTTCTGTGCTACAAAATCACCCTTACGAACCCTTCGTTTTTCCTGCATTATACCACCAACATGTGTTGTAGCGCTGAGGCTTTTCCTCTGTATCACTTCGTCATTCGGACTTACGGATCTGGTTTTAGTGAGTTGCTGGGAGAAAGTTACAGTCTTCGTCGGCTTTACTGAGTTTGAGTCATTATTTTGATTATTATTATTGTCAATGTCAGGCCTGACCATATCAATTGACACATCTCTATCCTTTTGACTGATTTGAGACATAATAGTCTGATCACTTTGTCTCTTCGATTTCTGATATGTTGTATTTATTTGAGCTGCTACCCCGATACCTTGCCAGCCGTCTAGAGCATCTTCTTTGAGGCGTTCTTGTCTGTCAGCATTGATTGCCTCAGTAACACGTTGTTGCAGTGTAATATTTGGGTGAATCTCGTTAACACTCATCTGTCGTCCATTAAAGGGAGAACAACCATTCTTTTGAACGAATGCAAATACAGCTCTTCGGCTTCCGACATTGCCGTCTGCATCAACGACAGGCTCCAAAAGAATTTCTCCACTTAGAGGACAATAGAAATTCGGCGATAGGACTCTTCTATTCATTCAAACTGTGGCCCTTATAATAAAAATTTGGATGATAGTATATAATTAGTTGCATGCTTTGCCGGCTGTCCTATCCTCCATGGAGTTCGTTGACGCCTGGTGCTTCAAATTAAACAATGAATGCACAATTTTTGATATAATTGAATAAAATGTAATATTCTTCCCCGCACTTTAGTATTGTATTCACTTTAACCCCTCTATCGTTTAAATAATGAATTTTTGAAGGGATACGACGTACGTACGTACCATTCTCAAAATTTTGTTGTTAGAAAAAAAGAGATTAAAGTGAAAGTTCTGGTGGATACTTTACTAAAGTGCATCACAATCGTAATAGATTGTATCTTAGTTTGACGACATGGCATCTTTAATAACTCATCAAAATGTCGTACCAACTGGAAAAAGTAATGCATACCGACTCAAAAACATGAGGATTCGTGAAGAGTTTCAGTGTCCAATCACATACGAACTATTACGTGATCCTGTAATTGCTGCAGACGGAAATACATATGAACGTACTGCAATAGAGAAGTGGCTTGCAAAATCTCAAACATCTCCATTATCAGGAGAGGCACTTGATCATGGTATGGTCAATCCTAATCGTGCCCTTAAGAAAATCATTCAAGATTTAATAGAAGAGGGTGGAGTTGGACTTTACATAGTAGATACTGCCATGGTCGGAGCAGCAGCTGCTGCAAAGATTTCTAGTGGTGAAAGTAGAACTCGTACCAATAGTATTGAAAATGGCGGATGTAATGCTCAAAGTATTGATGTGAAGGAAGTACCTAAAGTGCGATGTGTCGATGTATTTAAAGAAAAGGTACTTGTTCTCACTGGTATGGGTCCGCCAGAAGTCACAGAGTGGTTTCAAAAGAGTTTTCAACTCACACCTAGAGGATGCATGGGTGGTCGTAATAATTACGGGAGAAACTTGATTAATAAAGATACAGCGCCAGATAGTGATGTAGCAGTTGTATCTGTGGAAAAGAAATTCCTTTCTGAGGATATGATAGTGTTTAAAGATGGAAATATTAGTCGTTGGCATTTCGAAATGAGCCTTGTAGGACCGGGCACTTATGGTCTGCGCGATCTTGGAAGTCTTGGAGGCACTTTCTTGCGAGTTCCGTACAATACTGCACAATTCTCATTACCACTGTCAGTGAGTTCTGCATCTTCGAGCTCTTTGACAATGTCTACAAGAATGTGTATTCCTGCGCTAGGCGCAGATAAGTCCACTGTTATGCTTGATAGCCTGTTGCCTCCCACTGAGGATCGCCCACCTGGACAACGTTTGTGGCCTTACTCTATGTTTATGCTGGGAAAGCATCATTTTATTGTAGAAAAAATTGATAGCAAATTTACAGCAGATGGAAATAAGTCATATGTCAAAGCAGGAGCATTCATTTCTGGAATGGAATCCTCTCCAGCACTTAGTAGTAAAAGCAAAGAGCGTGACGACAAGGCTTTACAGGGCGTTATCCGTGATACAGAGGATGTATTACAACAAATAAGTAGACTCGGTAAAGAATCTTCCGGTACCGATGGTAAGGTGGAGAGTAAGGATGATGTTGTACGCGGTGGATTGTTATGTCTCCAGAAAAGATTAGATGAGCTCACATCGCAACTTGGCAGTTTAGACACCCAAGAAGGCCAAGCAGATGCCAAGATTGAGACGAATTCGAATACTTTTGATCCTAAACGACACCCATATGATGAACGTAGGTGTGTAATTACATGTATAGCCCCTGAAAATTCGCCTGAAGTTGGCAAGTCTTTTGTAATTGGTGCAGGCGGTGCTATTCTAGGTAGAAAAAATGCTGTGTGTAATGACATACACATTCGAGCGGAAGAGAAATCGAGCAGTTTAGATTCTAAAGAATCTGCATCTGATATGAGTATATGCAAAACGCTACTTAAGCCGCTTCTTGTTTCTCTCAGTGACACAGCTATCAGTTCTCATCATGGGCGCATAATCATGGATCCACGAACTGGAACGTTCAGTTTGGTAGACGGTGCATTCAATGTTACTCTAGAGGAAAATATGTCACTCACGTATAGCCCATTAAAGCATAGCGCTAATGGTACTTGGTTACGTTTATCAGCTGCAAGCAAAAAATCATCGTGGTATGAAATTCGCGCAGGTATGGAATTTCAGGCATCCCTGATCCGCTTCGGAATCAGCCAAGGTCACAACACTATTTACGAAAAGGAAGTTAATGAAAATGATGCATAAAAATTAAAGGCATTGGTGTTGTTTACAATATGCTTAATTTGTACAAAATATGATATAAATAACTAAAGTGTTGGTGCCTTGAATTTCTTCTTCCCTCCCACTCGAGCATCCATCGATGCCATGGGAATCGCTTCCATGCTTCCTGTCTTATTCGTTAATCCTGACTTTTTGTCAAGGAGATCAGATGTGCTTTGATCGGGACGAAGTCCCAAAATGTCGTGAGTGAGTTTCTTAACCTGGCCAATAGAAGGTTCATTGATGTTGTAGTAACCTTTGTGCTGTCGTTCCAGCTCTTTCCGCTTTGCTTCCTTCCGGCGATATACTAGAGCTTGACCAGGCGTCTTAATTAATAGACGTTCCCGTGCCGAAGCGTCCATTCGTACAGTCCCATCTGCATTTCTAGAGAACTTAGATAAATCCTTTATATTAGTGCTGCTAGTACCCTTTGCTCGATCGATACCTGATGGATAACGCAGGCGATTATCTCTACGCCATGCCTCCCAAAATTTGTCTGGAATAGGATATGCTGCCGCTCTCTGTTTACCACGCGGTGCTCTTTCGATGCAATCCTTCTTCATATCTTTATAAACTTCACTTTGTCGCTCAGCACGAATTTTAGCAATGTGTTCCTTCTGAGTCTTCGCGATTTCCATAAGTGATATTGGTCTTTGCTCCACTGGATCGTCCGGAGTTGCAATTCGAAGATAAGTCAAATGCTGTGCACTATCACGGTACTCACTTGTAGCACTTCTAATAGGACGAATACCAACATTAGGGATAACAGGAACACCTCTAGTCTTACCTATGTCCTTCGAAAGTACAGGTTTGCCAGTCTTATCGAAAAGACGCTTGTATGTACTATTAGGTAAGTAAGCTCCCATGCGCATCTTATCGGTTATAGAAGCCTGCGCTATAGCATCTCGTTCCTCTGTAGTCATGATACTACTCTTAGTTACATCCTTCTTAAATCGCGGCTTCTCATTCAAATCCGTATCATTCTCCTTTTGCATTTTTTTCCTATCTTTCTTTGAAAGTTTCTTGGGCTTCATGGCACTACCATCTGAGTCACCACCATTTCCAATTAAGTTGGCGAATGGCGTTCCCTGAAGCATTTCCTGAGATGCGCCAGTATCATGTGTATCATCAGAGTCGCTATCGGTTTCTGATGCTTCGTCACTACTGGAACCTTCTCCTTCAGACCGGAAAAGCTCGAAAAATGTGCCCATGTCACCTCCCATTCCCATGGCCCCCTTGTGTGGAATAACTATAGCTCCACCAACGATAGAACCGCTAACACTGCTGCTGTTAGCTGTGGAATTTGAGCCGTTTGATCCTGCACTGTCATAACCATCATCACTAGTGTATTTACTCTTCGATAGACCAGCACCCATTGGGCTGAATGCCGAGCTGCTTTGACTAAATGGTGAAGTCATGCTACCTGATCCAGGCGGGGTCTTATCTACCTCTTCCCCTTCTTCGGTCTCATGCACTGCACCAAGAGTGGGTGCAGTACCTACGCGAGAACGTGCAGTGCGCCTTGGAGAGCGAGGAGGAGACGCTGCGAGTGGCTCCTGTGAACTTTCTACTGGTAAAACGTCTGCAATAGCTGGTAAAACCGCAGTCTGAAAACTTATCTTACTTTCATCTTCACCACCACTTGCATTATTGTCGAGAGAAAATTGTTTGTGCTTGATACGCTGCCCTGGCTCAGGTGCGGAAAGAGCACCCAATTGTTGATCATTAGTGTAGCGATGTGATGTGAAACGATCCTCTTGTCCACTGGCATCTCGCTGCTCTCGTGATTCAGCTGTACTCAAACCTACAGAATTGATTGCTTTATTCCACATCATGTTGCCCATTTCGGTCTTGAAATTAGATACCCCCATACTACTAGGTCGTTTTTGAGCAATATTGGAATTGTAGTAAACTGAACCTGAAACCTTTTCATGCGTGTTGGCACCTAGATGGGGACGGAAAAATTTATCAGTCAAATCATTACCATCCTCAAAATTACGAAATGGGCGAGCAGGTGATGCCCGTCCATTATGACCATATCCACTTGATTTACCAGCGCTTCTGACACGCCCAATGGGGGTTTTCGGTTTATATCGCAAGTCCTCCGCATCTTTTTTCAACTGTGCCTCATCTGGTCCACGATTACCTGGTTTCACTTTTATCGCTTTCTCATATAGCTCGGTAGCATTGCTAGCTCTTACTACAGCCTGTGCGTGTTGTTCCTGTGCAGACATGGTGATACGGATATCAGGTCCACCATCTTCATTACCTATAACAATACCAGGAGTGGTTAGTCGACCTCCGAAACCACCCGGAGTTCCTGCCCTCGCGCCACGGTCACGACCTGTAGCATCAATTAAGCTGTCTTCTTCAAGATTAAATCGAGCAATTTTACCAGGGCTATTACTACGGCCTCGCACATCACCTGGATTACCTAGAACATTGTCAGTCATGTAGTCAACAGGCTTTCGCATGGCACTCTTGGGTGGAGATTGCTGACGGTGTGGTGAATTTGATGTTCTCGGCGGAGAAGCATTTCTACTTGGCCCTTGTGAATGTGGTAGTGGGTTTGGATTTGGTGGAAATTGGTCAACAATAGGGATAGACTGAGACTCACCTGGAAATAAGGAAACCACGGGAGCTGTTGATGCAGTAGCTGCAGCAGTATTGCTGCTCGTTGTTGCAGAATCACCGCTACTCGCAACACTACCGTCAATGCTGCCATCAGTGGGTATTGCTGTTTCCTTTTCCTCAGAAGCTGCTGCTGGAGCAGTTTCTGCTCTCTTTACAGAACCGACACGCCCACCTCCAGACTTATTTGGTGGTTTTCTTGCGCTTCGAGGTACAAAGTTGTCTAGTGCTTTGTATAGATCCTTACGCTCCTTTACATTAAAATTCTGAATTTCGTTGCCTTTTCTGTCGGATGCAAGTCTTGCGATAGAAATCATATGCGCTGGTAGGGCAACTTGAGACCAATCAATCGGCTTCTGAGGAGTGCCCTTGACACCTAACATAACCTTCGGGTTGTCCGCATTTGCTCGAATAATATCTATGGCCTGTTGTACTGTAGATTCTGTCTTATGACGCCCCTTGTTGATAGAGTCAATGACACTGCCGCTTGTATTTGGTCGCTCAAGCTTCAGATGACGACCAGTTTTGCCGATGCTGAGATTGCTTCCCACAGTACGCTCCATTGAGCTTTCCGCTAATGATGGCTCTCCGTCCAAGCTATTCTCTAGATCATTAAATTCGTCTCCATATTTATTGCCGTCATGCAGCATGTAACCGCCTACACTTTTTTTAGATTCCTCAACACTACTCATAGAACCAGCAGTTAGTAATCTACTATCTGCTGTGTCAGGAGCACTTCCTGATGTACCAGGTGTCTTGATTCGATGCGAATTATCTCTACTGGCCCATTTACCTTGTTTAGCCAATTTCTTTAACGCGTCCTTTGTTATATCTAAAAATGCAGGTACGGGACGTACACGTGTATCTTCGTGTTGTTTCTTGTGTGCATTTCCAATTGTATCCTCGAAAATCTTTTCGTCATGACCATAAACATCCGTTTCGGCTGTACCAACGCGGCTACCGTAGGTACTGATGGCACCACTGTGAGTTGAAAAGTCAAAACCTTGCATCGTACTTCCTTCGTCTAAGTCGAAACTCATATTACCTCGAGAATCAATGCTGTCTGCTAGTTGCTCAACACCCATATTGGTCAACTTACTGCGATTTCCGGCTTTGAGCTTGTTGTCTTTACTTGCAGCAAGTGAGTTCAAAGTTACAGTTCCTGTTCTATCCATGATCAAACCAGTATTATGGAACTCTTCGCGTAAATCTGCTCTATCCAGATGGAATTCAAGTTCTTCTATAGCTGCAGTACGTAACTCCAAGATACGGTCCACTCTCTCATCGTCTGTCTCATTGTAAATCGTATAAACACTTCGCAATACTTGATTGAACTGCAAGCATGATAGCAGCTCCACAATGCCTTCATCGCCAATCTGGTTATACGCTAGATCAAGTGCTTGGAGAGTCTTATTGTAACATAATGCATAAGCAATGTTGGCCGCGCCAGCATTCTTTATGTTATTTTCTGATAGAACGAGTTTCTCTAGTTTTAATCCAGTACCTTTACCCTTACCAGCGAAATCGTTCAAGGCATTGTTGATATTCATATTGCCGTAGTCATCTGCAGCACTCTCATAGATGAGAACATCTCGCAACATTACACAGCATTTGTCCGATAGGCCGTTGTTCTTTAGATTCAATGTACGTAAGAAAGATTTGCGAAGTGAAGAAAATATATAAGTAGCACCCTGATCTCGAATACGTTGGTCCGCTAAGTTCAGAGACGTGAGTTGACATGATCTCATGAGACTGCGGCCTAAAGCCTCCGCGCCCATGTGATTGATACAAGTATCATAAGGGTTTGGGTCCCCAGACCACGTCTGCCCCGGTTTCTTGTTACTAATATTCAAATCCTTAAGATTGTGATTTACATGAGCTAAATGTGCCAAGGCGGAACAACCGCGATTTGTAATAGGATTTCCTCCAAGCCAGATAGTGTGTACACCAGGATGCCACCTTAGAGCTGTGGCTAATTCTTGCACACCCGCATCTGTGACACGATTGTCATGTAGCATCAAGTGTTGTGCGTACATATTCTTTTCTATAGCATCAGCAAGTTGATGTGCTACACTATCGCTGACTCCAGCACCATTCAATCGGATACGTACAAGGCTACCATCATTTCGTTTGAGACGACGGCAAATGTCATTAAATGCTTTTTTTTTCAATTCTGAGTGAACTGGAACTAAAGCCTTTTGCGCAACTGTTTGTGACACTAAGGGAATCTCTTTTAATTCAGGTCTCACAAGTTTTTCAAAAAATGAACAATCTTGCCAACTTTTCTTTTCTGTGAGATATTCTGGAACTCTATTAGGTGAATTTGGCTTTTCAACTGACAAGACTTCGTCGACGTAGGATGTTAGCAGCTTCTGTGCACCCTTACCGTCATCTACACCTTTATTTTTCAATGATTCCAGAACAGCTTCGCGTCGAGCAGCACGTTTCTTCTTTGCAGCATTTTTACGTTGTAATTCCATCATTTCCAGTGTTAAAACTTTCATCTTCGGTTCCTCTGGCTCACCATATAGTTTTGCAAACTTCTTCGCTTTACGATCCGATTCCATTTTAGCTTGTTGTTCTGATTTGGAAAGATTTGCTGCACCTTGGGCAGCTGTAGCGGCGCCTCCACCTGCACTAAAAAGACCACCGCCACTTTTAGCGAACTTTTTATTCGAATCGGAGCTGGCCTCTCCTTCTTCACCACTCGGCCTGATGTGCATAGTTGAAGAGCGTCGCACATCCGCCAAAATTGCTTCCTTCTTCTTAGCCTCATCTTCTTTCTTCGCCTTTTCTTCAGCAGCGACTTCAGATCCAAAGTCAAATGCGTTTGGCATCTTGATATAATCCAGTAGAACTGTAATGAAGTGTAATGAAGTGAAGCTCAAGGCAACAAACAACTTTAATATCGGTTTCAAAGCACCAGATTGTATAGTTGTATTTAATACATCTGAACCATGTTACTTCTTCAGTTCAAACACCAATCCCGTTTTATGCACAGGCATCCTCTGTTTGCATTTTGGTCGGCGGTTGTCATTTCAGATGTGGGCACTACACGGATTCAGTTAAAATGATAATGATAATAATTATTATTATAATGAGCAAAGGGGGAGTGTAAAAAGGAACTCATTGGAGTCGAACGGGTTTCAAGAGGAGAAATCGATGTGGCGTTTCGGCCTGTAGTAAGTTATTTTGTAATCTACTAATTATATATAGATTCAGAGAGTATCATTATATTCAGTATCATATGATTCGTAACATTAAAATGTTTATGTAAGGATGATGTTTTAACAATAAAATTACTTTTTACAAATGTACCTTAATCTCAAATTTTGACCAAAATAACTGGATTTTCCCTTCGTTAGTATTTTTTTTAATGTGGAGCATCAGTAGTAGCTGCGTGCGCATGCTGTTCTGCAATACGCATTTTACGTAAAACAATTGAATCTGATTCGCTTTCGAATTCCAAGTCTTCGTCTCGATCTACTTTTAGAGCATATTGCTCATGAAGAATGTGTAAAAGACATACTTCCTTATTTTGCCATCCAATAAGCAGTTCTGAGATTTTGTCACTATTCTTGTCATCATATAGTTCGACAAGTGTACGTATGGCTGCACGTACTTCTTTCATGCGCTTTGGATCATTCTTATTAATATCACCATTTTCTTCAGCTTCTTCAGGATCAGCGAAGACAATACTATTGGGATACCCTGGTTGTGGTATTATGAAGGGTTCTAATATAGGAAATGTACCGTTGAAACACGGAACCCATCCAGCCGCTTTACCTTGAGGTGATACAAGCTCCAAATATGAGCCACCAGCTTGGACGCCTAGATGAGTGAAAGAAGTTGTCTTTGATACATCCCTATGAACGCATTTCACGAGGACAATATCCCCACGATCAATTTCACCTATTTGATCTTCAGAAGTCTTTATAAATCTCTTAGGAATGGGCAATGCACGAATGAAAGCACCATGCTCGAAAACACACTGAAACTTGCGAGGAGGGTTGTAAAGATGTACATCTTCACCCTCTTTAAACTCAAGAGTAGCGCTGATATTAGTGTGTTCATCATTGCTATTTGAGACAGAATGTTGATCAGGCGTCTTGCCACGTTTCAAATCCATTTTAGCTTTTGCTTTGGTTGACTTTTTTTTAGCCTTGGCAATTTTGACTGCTTTAAGAGCAGCATTTGTGCGCTTTTTGTTCTCAATTCGTGCCAAAGCAGCAGCTCGTTGACGCTTCTGTTCATTAATTCTAGCAACTTTAGCAGCAGCTAACTGAAGACGCTTCTCCTCTTTACGAGCAGTGCGTGCATCAATGAGACGTTTCCTTGTCTCTGCAGCCTCCCTTTGGGAGTTATCCTGTTCCTCTAAAGCAGATGGTAGTGAATGAACAAGAGTAAGCAAGTGTGTGATAAAATCTCGGGCATCGTTCTCATTCTCGTTGTTAAATGCAAGTAATACTACAGGGCGACCATTACCAGCTAATACACTACGACGGTGATTTGATTTCAACTGCAAACGAACAACATTGTTGGAACTAGTTTTGTTTGGGTGAGGTGCATATTCCAAAGTTCCGTAATCTTCTGTTGCATTGATTCGCAATGTCTCTAGCTTTGAGTATGGGCTCGAAGGTGTTGAGGCACCACCTGCGTCTGCATGGTCACTTGTTTCGAAGGTCTCATCGGTAGAGGTTTCAATCTCTTCCATGTTTTCATCATAATATGAAATTGAAACTATATCTTGAATATACACCAAACGGGAAGGAGTCACATGGATAGGAACTACTCCTTCTCCATCTCGTATTTGTAGCACAGCACGTATGTTGCCCTGTTGGGCATTTTCTGCAGTATAAGTAAATAGATCATCTATATTATGCAAGTCGTACAGTTGGTTATTGCGGTAACCTGCCGCTGTGCTGGCTGGGCCTACAACTCGATATCCTGTAACATCGTTTGCGAGCATGAATGTACAATTCAAACTGGACCCGATTGAGTCGAGTTGACGAACTGGACGGGGTACACTTAGCCATTTCAAAGCTTTTTCAACAGCGGTGTCGCTCATAGATGGAATGTCTTCAACAGCGATATCAGAGCTGTCCGAGTCGCTTACAGAATCTGTTTCGCTGTCATCTATGGATGGCACATAGTCACTGTCAGCATCAGAATCATCGATGCCATGCTCGTGTTCACCTTGTAGAACATTCATGTGGCGTTCGAAATCTGACGCATTATCATCTGCAGGATGGTTTTGCTTTGAAACTGGTAGATAGTCAGCAAGATCAGCCGCGCCTGAATCCTCGATAGTGTACACAGCTCCACTACGAGTTGTGACACCAGTACTTTGACGTCCAACCTTTTTATCAGATATAGGCATAGCATTTGGACGAGGAGAATCTGTCAGTTGCACATCGCGTTGATCATCAACAGGACGCACGAGCAGTGTACTCTGTTCGAGAACACTGGTGTCATCTTTGTCTATGAGAACCTTTGCACTTGTAGCCGCTAATTTTGCGCTTCCGCGAACGCTTGATAATGCCAAGGAGCTGATGGTGACAATACTCTCATCTTCAGGTACCATTTTAGAAGCACTGTCTGAAGATAATGACAGCTGATCCTCTTCGATACCATCCTCTTTCGTTGAGGCTGGACCGACAGTGGCAATCAGTGTTTTGTTCATTTGAGGCATCTCATCATCCAAATCTTTTGATATATGTTGTTTTCTATCGTTTTCTTTTTCCTCTGCAGAAATACTGGTGTTAGCGGCAGCCATTGAAGCATTCACTTGTGTAGTAGATGCTTCCAAACCTTCAATTACCTCATCTGGTGGTGAGCCAGTCGAAACTATTGAACGTTTAGGTAGATGCAACCCACGTGCATCTAGCCAGCTGTTACGTCTATTTTGTAAATCTGTGAGGAATGAAAAGTAAGACCTTACAGGTTGTTCGTCGTAAGCATGCTGTAGTGCAAGCTTTGCACGATCGTATGCATCTGCACCGTGCACTGCTGAATTAACAAACTTCGGGGGGTCCAATTCTGGCAAACCCACACGTTCTAGAATATTAGGCTTATGACCATCCGCAAACATTCCGTGACTATAGATACCACCCTCTGCCATGAGACGCTGACGCAATTTATTGGGTGTGTTTACTTGTAGCTTCTTCGAGATACTTATATTAACTTTCTTTGTCAGCATCTTATTGTGTGACTTTTCAATCGATGATGCATGTGATTGATTCCAACCTCCTTCAAAGTGTTGTATGTCTGTTACGGACATCTTCGTGTGGGGGCTAATAGATGATTTAACAGAAGCTGAAAACGCTTCACGGATAGTAGTATCCTTAGATACAATCTTTTTCTTTCCAGTAACTTCACTAATATGCACATTAGCACCGAATTTTTCCTTTTTTGTCCGAACTTTGAGCCTATTCTTATCGTCGTCTTTTTCTTCGGCAGCAGCAAGATCGCTGAAAAGTGTAATAACCTGGCCAGATTTCTTCTTCGACCCACTCTTAATATTTGTTGTCAATATAGGCACGTGGTCGTGTCTCTCATTACTGCTCAGTGGAGTTATCTTACTAAATAGTCCAGTAGTATATGTACTTGGGGGAGTACCATTTGACATATGAGCCCCAATGTAATCGCGTTCACGATCCTTTAGTAGCATCTTTTTCTTCATTGAGGGACTAGCATGACGGGTCCTATTCTCATTTTTACCAATAAGTAATGCGTTCTTACTCTGTATATTTGATGCACGATTCTGACGAACAGATGGCGATGAGGGAGGTGCAATACCATCGCCAGCCTCTGCTGGACTTCCCGGTTCACCAACTGGAGGTGGTGATGGAGGTTCTTCAGCATCTACGAGTCGGTCCTCTTCTGAAATTGATTCTCGAACAGCTTCTGCGTATTGTAACGCTAAGCTATCCAGTACTATAAGAAATCGACTTTTTGAAGATTTAGTCACTGTAGCATGTTGCTTTTCACGCTTCTCCAATACATTCATTTTATCGTCAAACTCCTCTTTACCCACTTTCTTGCTGCGTGCTGCTTCCTCTAATGCGATGTAATCCGCCTCAATTTCGTCTTCTTCTTTGTTGAGAGCATTATCTTGTTCACATTTGTCTGCATATAGTTCCGCAATTCCGGTAACGGCTCGTACAACATGCTGAACCATTTGATTTTTAGCCTCTGCTTCGATAAGATCATATCCATTCATAAACTCCAAAGGAGCTTTAGTGTCATCACGATCCAATGACTTTATTCGGAAGCATTTGACGTCTTTGGTTTCATAGTCAATGCCGAGATTAAGATACAATATGTCGGAAAAGTCAAAAACTTTGCCTTGGGACTTTAGTTTAAGCTTAGATGCCTCTCTGTCCGCTTTCACGCGAGCTTTCTCGGCTTGCTGAGCGATCTTCTTTTCTTTGTTTATGTGAACTTTGAGCTCACCAGCATTATCAATTTTAATTTCTCCATCACTATCGACAGAATATTCCACGCTGCTATCATCACTACTGTCGTCACTTTCGCTACTAAGGTCGTCGCCATCGTCATCATCACCTACTACAAGTGCTCGAAGAAGAAGCTCTCCAGTAGTATAGTGACGGTGATGGTGGCCTTCTTGGTCTGTGGCCAAAGTTTGTTTGTGACTGGGATGATGCTTTTGTGATTCTTTCGTAATACCCCTTTCGGCCTCAAATTCACGAATTGAGTTGAATAAATCGTGTAGATAATTACCCTCATTCTTACCGTACTGATTTTTGGAGAGTTCTTTCTTTGCATGGGTAAGAATTGAACGTTCTTTCATTATGCGCTTATAAGATGCCGCTTTTGAGTCTACGGCATGTGACTCTGATAAAAGCATATTGACCACTCCACCAGCCGCTGTGATATCGGGATCAATAGTACCACCTAAACCAATTCCTAATCGTGCGATATTGCTAGCTCCTCCAAGAGCCTTCTGGTTTCTCTTTAAGGCCTCATCAAAACGTCTATCAATTTCTAGTTGAATATCGTCATTTTTAGGTATAGATAAAAGTTTACTTTCACGACCCGTTAAATTATATACAGGGATTACTTCTTTGAGTTCAGCTTTGGCTGCTTCTGCACCTTTCTTAGCCAAGTCAAAGCGGCCACCAAATCCATCCATAAGTGCAACATCGATGTCATTATCCCCATGTTCACCAAACCCAAGATCATCCGCAAAATATAGTCCTTCTATGTAAGCATCATGCATGTTGTCTTTAGCGACCTGTACAATGTGCACAATATTCGCACCAGTCTCATCATCATCACTTTCAGTACTGTATTCTGAGCCAGATTCATCTTTAAATGGAGCTTTTTGGACAGTACCCTGATTCTCTCCATTACCCACAATATTCTTAGCATGAAAGCTTTTCTTGGTCGGTAGAACACATTGCGCACTACCTAGATGACCTACTGAAACATAAATATCATAAAGCTGTAAAATTAAGAAATCCGGGTCAGGATTGAAAAGCCAATCATTGACATTCCACACATTTGTAATACCAATGGCATACATTAATCGGAATAAATACGTAATATTTGAGTGATGCTCGCCTTTCGTTCTTGGAATTGCATAAATAAATATGGGATCAATGCGTAGAGCGGTACTTGAGGAACCTGTCAACCCCGTTGATGTGCGCAGTTTTCCTATTGATGCATCATCATCCTTAGCGGCATTATTAGTGTGGTGAGCATTACTCGTACTGTCCAAACCGTCGTAATCTAACGTCGTTCCGTGCCCATAGAAGTGCATGATAATGCAAAATAAAGCTACTCCGCTTTGCATTGATGACCAGACACCTTCTAGTGCATCAGCCAAGCCTGCATTTGCATTCAGAGATTTCAGCATATTTTTGTCATCTGCAGCGCGACTACACTTTTCAATATATGCACAAACATTAGAGCTGAATCCACGCTGATATACTTTCAGCACGCCTTGATACCACTCTAGCATTTCAATCAATCGCCTTGTTGGGATAGGCACATTTCCATGTTTGATTTCAAGTTCCACATCTGGGCGCTTCTTAATTTTCGGAGCAGGAGATGATGGTGCAGAAGCAACTTCGTAATCTCTTAGCGAACATTTTTCAGGTGCACCAGCAGCATTAGCTTCCTCTCTATCAACCATTTTTTCAGTCTCCTTTTCATGGAGATTTTGAATGTAAGATGGTCTCTTTGCACTTGCACCAAATGTACTTTTCGCAGCTTTAGGTTTGAAATCTTTAGAGTGATTCTTCTTGGCTCGTTTGGCGCTTTCATCTTGAACATGAGCTGGTGCACCCATAAATGCACCTCCTGATCTGTAGCGATCACCTTCAAAATTTAAACCACTGTGATCTTGATTGTTAAGTAGCTTCTCTTTTGCAAGCATTAGATAGCTGGACCTTCTCCGTTGTTGTTTAGAAGCAGTCGTCTGAATATTCTGAGCTATCATAGTTGGAACATCTACACTAAATGCAATGAAGTCTTTCATTACAAACGCGCGGAATAGTTCATCTATTAAAGTAAGCAGACGATTGGTGTTACGCCTCGCTAGGATCAGAGCATCTTTAGGTTGGTGTCCAACATTTCCACTTCCGCATGCTTCTACCACTTCTATAGGCTTTGGGATACGCTCAGAAAATACAAATGACTTTGATCGCAAGATTATTCCCAAGCACTGTTCTAAATTGCTTAGTGCTGTAGTCTTAGAAACTGCGGGTACATGCATGTGCGAAAATTTCGAAGCAGATGAAGGAATAAGTAAACGCACAAGATCAGCTAGGAAGAGACCACTGCATAAGTTTTCGTGCAGATTGTTCATTGTAAATTGAACAGATTGCAAATTTAACGAGTTGAGCCAACGGCACAACAGCAAGCCTCTTGCACGAGATACCCGGGTAGTGCGGTAGTCTTTACCACGGCTACTATATTTCTCCATCACACCGTCTGCTATGTGTCGAGAATTGTTACATACAGATGTACCACTAGCTTCATGCAATAGTGAAATTTTTTGCTTTGGGAGGGGAATAGTCTCACTTAGCGCATTTGAGTTAAGCATTTCAATTTCTGTTACAGCTACCCCTTGTAAAAGATATTCCACTGATCTACGTCGAATCACTAAATTACCTTCGTTGCGCAACATGCTATTGACTGGTCCGTTGTTGGCTGCTGCAGAAGTTATACTGCTTCTATGAACACCTTGCACATCAGTATCCTTAATTTCTTTTGGAGATAATTCTCCCCCTTCAAGGAAGCCTCTACCAGCGTTTTTGACAATTGAGCCCCTTTTGGGACCATTGTTTGTCCATACGGGTTTACCGCTTGCATCTGTAGGGACATGGTCTGTTTCTGGTCGAGTCCTTGCGCGAGTTGCATTCGGGTTTACAACCTTGTTCGCTGCAATGAAATCTTTTGTTATTTTCTTTTTCCCTGTATCTTTGTTTTCCGCTGTTGGAGAGCCAGATGTACCTATGGGTATAAAATTCATACCTTGGTGAGCCTTGTGATTCCGTTGTATTTCAATAGGCTGAAATAATTCTTCTGGGAATGTATCAAATATGAGGAACTTATGCTCAATAGCCACACGTATACACACAACTCCATGCCATTTGTGAGAAAAGAAGAATTGATCTACCTCTGACTTGTCTTCTTCAACAAAAGCTTCATCCCTTTCTGGGCAATCATAAGTGAATTTAGCGAGAAAAACTTCATCTCCTTCATTGTCACTCTCTCCAATACGCACATAAAAGATACCTTTATGAACGGATACCATGCAGTGCTCAAAGTCGTCAGCATATCCAACAAACTTCACTAGAGCAGGAACGTACGGGCAAGAACGCATAGAATCAAAAGAAATCTTGTAGCATTCTGGTGGTGCATCAGTGGGTGGTACTATACTATCAAGTGTGTGTTCATCTAGAGGAATGTCTTCAGAAGGTGGTACATCAATAGGTGCTGCATTATCGGTGTTCTTGTCATCAAATCCATCACTATCAGATCCTGCTACTTTATCTTCGTTATCCGCTATTTGACTTAAGAAAGAATTCAATGCTTCGCCTGTTCCTTCTGCTGCTATGGCAACTTTATCGTTGTTCAAAATAGCATCAGCTGCAACAAGAGCTGAATCACACTTTTCTCCTTCTGCTTCAGCTACTATTTCATCTGGAGAAGCGATAGTGCCACCTGCGGCTTCATCCATAGCTTGCGTTAAATCTTTCACCTCAGGTGGCTCTGCTGTATCTGTTTCTGTACTCTCGACGGGTTCGTCTGTCGCCTTAGCAGCATCATGTGTTGCTAATTCTGGTGATTCTAACGGAGATACATCATCTACCATGGTAGCTTTAGGTTCGGGTGAAGGTGCCCTGCCACGTCGTTTTTGATCTTTCTCATCCTCAAGTATAGCGCGTGCCGCGGGGGAAAGGAGCATTTTGCCTGATGGTGGGCGCTGATTAAGAATAAATGCACTTAAACCGTCATTTAGTGATGCAAGTTCACCCATCATATCGACTTCAGGCTTGACTTCTGCTACTTGTGCCACAGAAACTTTTTTGCTCTTCCTTTCTTTTGTTTTATTTCTTTTCTTGTCTTTAGATGATTTAGATGCCTCATCTTCAGAGTCCTCCTCAGTTGCATTCTTAACGATGGGGCTCTCCTGTTCGTCGCTTTCAGCTTCAAAAGCAGAAGATTGTTTGTTAGAAGCTTCAGTATCCGGACTATCAACTTCACTAGGTACCCCTTGAGTAGTTGAATGAGTAGGACTTGTTACGGCAGAGCTTGCTGGACTAGATTTTGATTCATCATCATTGCTCTCATCTTCACTTCCTGATGTATTACTATGACTTGAAGTTCTTGAGCTATGGGCATTATTGTGATTTTCATTGAAATGTTTCACGTGACTAGGAACTGAATCAGATTCGCTTTCAGAATCATCTTTTGAAACTTCTTCAGACTCACTATCGTCACTGTCCTGTGCACTCTCTTTTTCAGACTCATTATCGGAAGACTCTTCCTCAGAAGATTTTTCTTCCGCTGTAGATGATGATGTTGCGACTGGTTCTTCTTCATAGTACTGATCATCCCCATCGACGTCACTGTTTTTCTCATCGCTACTTTCCTCATCACTACTTTCTTCTGCACTACTCTCTTGGGCATGGGTCGCTGCGGCACCTACCGGTGGCGGTGGCGGTGGTGGTCTGACGACTGGAGAATCTTCTTTTACACCTTCAGCTTCGTCTTCACTATCATCATCTGTAGATTTATCACTTGTTTCTTCTGCAGAATCATCGTCAGAGCTAGCCTCCGTACTTGCCACAGAGCTGCTCTCATTACTGTCAGTGTCATCATCATATTGGGCACTATTAGCACCAAAACTATTTCTAGCCATTAATGTCATATTTGTAAAATATGATTTGGCACGCTGTGAATTAATCAAGCGTGCAAAATTCAATTTCTTTCCTGTAATTCTGTGGTTTTTCACAACAACAAACCGGAAAAACCCGGATTTTTGCCACCGCCGGAACATGGTTCAAATCTACAGGGAATGGGAAGAATGAGTGGGATAAAATCTTTAAAAGAGAAAACACATCTTGATTACCTACATTGCAAACACAATATTTTT
>JACKZZ010007594.1_pt1 | contig 42103 bp, 25 predicted proteins | sample 8027871 | NCBI WGS metagenome assembly JACKZZ01 (sample SAMN15724774, study PRJNA655200) | protist metagenome | isolation source: fluorescence activated cell sorting (FACS) single amplified genomes of... | place: USA: West Boothbay Harbor, Gulf of Maine | collected 2000-07-19
AAATTGAAAAATGTTCATATAAGCTTACAATCACGTAGATCAATTATTGTGCTGATTCTAGTAATCTCTTCTGACTAAATATCTACTGAAAAAGATTTAAATCTAAGCGAATATTACACAGAAGTTGGTTTCCATCCAGTACGTCTCTATCAATTAAGCCCTGAAAAAAAGTACCAAAGTGGGGAAAACCATAAAAGATGGAGTTCCGTTCTGCAATAAAGAAGAGTGATGAAATATCAGTGGAATTGGACAAAATAAGTGATGCATTAGGTGGAAATAGCGACGACCTGGACTTAGAACAACTGAAATCATCTGTGGCGAGACTGAATACCATATCTATAGAGCTTTTAAATATGACAGAAATCTCGGATAAGTTTCTGATTAAGAGCAAATGGAAGGATCCTATCACTAAAGAATCACGTTTTGGGCCAAAGATGATTGAAAACATAAAGATCTTTGGGGAGAAAGTCGTTCTGTTGAAAGAAAGAGTGGGAGGAATGCTCGCCACAACCCGTCCACTACTAGAATCTAAACACCGAGTACTTGAACAAGCTGAAGCTTTGAAAAAAAAGGCGCAAATGGATGAAGAAATTTTGTTTGCTAAGGCAAGAGAAGAAGCGTTGGAGGCTGAAGCTCGTCGTCTGGAACTGGTTCAGAAGGAGGAAATGATGCAAAAGCAGAAACTACAAGAGAAAGCAGAATCAGCCCGTGAAAGGCAGAAGATGGAAGCGGTGGAAAAGCTTGCAGCAGAAAAAGCAATATATGATGGTATTTGTGTTGATGCTGCTCGTTTGAATGCTATGTCTAAGAATATGACTGCGTTTCGAAATGCTACAGAAATACTGCGGCAGTCCACCATTGGACGGAACACCGGTACTGCGACTCTTGTCGATATTTTGGAAAATATCATGAATAAACCCGACGAAGAGAAATTCAGGCGCATTCGAATTAATAGTGAAGTGTTGAAACAGAGATTACTTGATACAGAAGGTGGAGTGGAATCGCTCATGGCTTGTGGGTTCCGTGCTATCGTGGACAAGCCAGACGATGATTCTTATAATAATGCTGCAATAATACTGACTATGGGTGAGCCAAACCCAGAAACCAATTTGGACGAATGGATGCAGTGGCATGATGATCTGAAGGCAAGAAAGGAGTACCTGCAAGCAAATTAAGTGTACATGGATAGAAGCACGAGTACAAGATGCATTTGTATGATTTATGATTATTTATTTTTAAAATGAAATTGGTCTTCCGTCTTGTGTCCATGGCGATCGCAATGGCAATGATAATGTATATTTGCATTTATGCGTTGAAATAACTATTTTTTCCTATCAAAGCATCCTAAATTCCCATCCTGTCTTATCCTCTTCTTTCTCCTGCCTCCTGTCCTCCTGTCATACACACTACTATCTATAAAATAATTCACGAATCTCCACATTTTATCTTTACTCTGTCAACCATTTCTTGAGATAAGTCTCAAATTCAGTTCTGCAATCTTTGAGAGCTTGTGGATCATCCTCCGATGGTGTATGTAAATCACTACAGTGGCCCAAATCATTAGACATGGCATAAATGTACGGCTGATTGCTTCCAACTGGATACTGTACAGATGCAGGTGCCCATGGATCGTCGGAGAAATCGCTGTAAAAGACACGATCAGCTGTAGGAGTATCACCACCGTATAATTCATGCATTTCATTCGTATGTGGGATCATCTTTTTACCGAATATTTCAGCACATTGCTTCAGATGATAATCAAGACTGACAATTTCACCACGCAGAGATCCAGATTTAGGGGCAGTATTAAACCAGGCAACTTGTTTACAAGTCTGGAATCTCCATGAACGGCTATTGACATCCCAAGTTTTTGGTGATGATAATTGTGCTGTATTGTAAAATCCATTATTACAGAAATCAGCACCCCAAAAATCATTTGAAAAACTAGCAAAAGTTTGAGCAAATTCTTCATCTGATGCGTCTTCAGGTGTCACCATAATGGCATCACATAGAGATGATTTGCTTGAATATTGGACAGCCATACTCCATGAGTCAGCCATCATATAGTAAAAGTCTTGTAAGTAAAGAGATGAAGAATCTGATTCACAATGAAATAGATCCTTGGCCCACTCGTAATTACCCTTCGCAACAATGTTTTCAAATGCAAGTTGTGTGCGACGAACACGATCAGCACACTGATTGGCTGTTGCTCTTGATACTGCCTCATCGAATTCAACAAAATCGATGATAGGATTCACAACACCACTGGATGACAATGATCCCACAGATGCATCTGGATATTGGATACGATACCAAGACGCCAATCCTCCTGGATATGACCCACCAAAGACAAAAACTTTGGCATTTGTCATGTTGTATGATTCCTTAAAAAAGGAAGTGAAACCATTTAGATCAGCTAAAGCATTTTGAACTGTCAAATATTTTTCCAGGTTTCTTGTTTCAGAATTTGTGGGAAGAGATTCACCATAATATCTATGTTCAAGAGCTACAACAAGAGCTGAATATTCAGGCTTTGCGGCTAATGTATTGATATAACCATTTGGACATGACAATGTGCCTTCTCCGCCAATTTCAAGGAAAATATACTGATGATCAGTACCATCATAAGTACTATCGTCAACGAAATAGCGTTGAGCATAAGTATCAGCATTAGAATCATCAAAATTGTCTATTTGGGCATTCCATGTGGTTATTTTGCAAGTATTAGCAGAACCCTTCAACAATCCATGTTTGTTCATGTACTCTTTCCAATACCGTCCACCACGTGCACGCTCAGGAACTTCTTTCATGGAAAATGCAACGCTGACCAGCGTAAAAAACAACGATAGTCTAGATAACATTATTATTATACCTTTTTAAAATAAGAATCAGAACTTTAATAGATGAATGTCTAATTTTTTAGATAAATTTCCAATTATATAATTTATTTTCGGTAAATAATCACGATTTTCAATTTACATCCATAGCGAGGAAAAGAACCAGCAATTTTAAACAGATTTCCAACAGATTAGAAACGCGTATTATAAAATATAGTACATTGAAAATTTGTAAAGGCAAATATCTTTTGCTGGAGTGGTACGCTTGTACTGATTTTGCATCATAGACGTATTATAGACTATTTAGAACAATAATATGACGGATCATCTGTTACTGGATCCTGCCATCCGGGATTGGGTCGTCCTACCTATGGTAGCCATGATGGTGTTGGTGGGTATTGGCCGGCACTACGCGCAGTTGTTAATGAAGAGTGACAATGAAGTTAGTGCAGATAAAGTAGTGGAGATGCGTTTGAAGCAAGTCATAGGGCGTGCTGCAAAGCTGAGATCCAGTCGCAACTTTATTTGTGAAGAAGCTTTTCAGGCTCGTAGAGCTTATTTTTGTCGTAAGAAGAAAGATACGACCGATGCTAGTTTAGTTGGAGCTCTTTGGGAAGAGAATTTGCCAGTGCCTCAGAATCCAATGATGGGTAATCCTATGATGATGGTAGACATGATGAAAGGCAATGTTAGTTTTATGGTTCCAAACATAGCCATGATGACATTTTGTTCCTATTTTTTTGCCGGCTTTGTATGTCTGAAAATTCCATTTACATTACCATCAAGTCGATTCAAATTAATGTTACAACGTGGTATTGATCTAAAAAGTCTTGATGTGGAATATGTTAGTACATTGAGTTGGTACTTTTTATGTTCATTCGGTTTGCGAGGTTTGTATCAATTAATTTTGGGCCAAGATGTTGAAAGTGATGAAGCACGAATGATGCAAATGCAAATGGGAATGGGTGGTATGGGTGGTCCTCAGGGTTTTGATGCCAAAGGAAACTTTAAAAAGCAACGCGGTGAACTAGCAGCTATTGGTAAACATGATTACTATGGTGACTATGCCGAGAAACAATTGTTGGGTAATCGCTATCCCACTACAAATGACTCAGAATATGAGCAAATAAATTTATCGAACATGTCAACTTAAACATATTTTAAAGCAAATACTGTATATTTATTATATCACAATGGTTATTTCTAAGATTTATCTACTACATTTTTAAAAGTTATTTTCTCTCCAAAAAATCTTTGACGTATTCATACACAGGGAGAACTGTGGCTGCGGTTGGTGCAGCTCGAATTAAAGTATAACTAATACCTCTCGTCAATGCTCTCAGCCCGCCCAGTTGATAAGTCTGTTTTATACAGTCTAGAAAATTCTTATATTGTTTTGCTTCAACATCTGCTTGCAATTTACTCTTGATGACATCCACTGGATATACTGATATCCAAGATACACAACCAGCAACAGCGGCTGCGGTCATACGAACAGATAATGACTCACTCTCAACATCAGAACCATAAAAGAAATTAGATAGCCACGGTTTGAGATTGAAATATATAACCATATAAAATCCCCTACCACAACTCTCCATCCATAACATAGGTGTGAAGCCTCTATAAAATCCTCCTAAACCTTGTTTAGCGGCGATGGACCTTATCATTTCAATATAGCCCCTTGGCTCCGTAGAAATTCCAGCAACTTTCTGCCGCTGCACTTTCACAAGACCTATTGGTGATGTTACAAGTGAGATTACAGCGCCAGCAGTAGCTGAAGATAAGAATACACTTTGTGAAGATGTTTTACTAAGACTATGACGATAAAGTAATATTTCACGCTGTTTTTCGAATATTGCAAAATTAAGGGAATTCATTATTCCGCTTGTCATAAGGGGTGGTAAGACTCCTCGATATAATGAACGCATATAATTTGTCGACAATTTGAGGGAAAAGGACGATGAGCTGGTCTCTGGAGCTACAGCTGAACTTAATGACTTGACGTCGTTCAATCCTAACTGCATGCGGACCTTCAGTGTATCTAGAGGATGACCCACAATTGTTCCGCATGCACCACTCGTAAATCCTGCTATCAAACTCGACGGAGAAGGTATCAAAGAGGTTTCCATACTAGCTTAAAAAATGAATCAGCCTTTTTCACAAATGCTCGAAAGACGTACGATCTATCAAGTTTAATTGTATTTAAATGGCTCAAATCAAGTTTTTAAATCGCAATGGTTCTTGAAAAGAAAATATCATATATAAAGTAAGTCATTAATGCAAGCCAAAATGGAATCATTCTCAAAGGATGATATATCGGCTCCTGGTGCGTGAGGGATTCATCCCTGGACATCCCAAAATTCGCCAAGTTATAGGAAACGACCATGAAATACAAGTCGAGCAATTATTGAGTGATTTTCGAATAATATTGTTACGTTTTTTTAATTTCGTGTAATGCGTAATTGAAACGACTGCTAAAGGTTCAAACTTTTGTAAAATATGCTCGATAAAGATGCAGAATCGCCCTCGAAAGGCCCTCCTATCTTGCTAGGCGCCGGTGCAGTATGTGAAAAGCCTGTGGATAAAGATCAGATCAGTATTGAAATGAAAACTATGAAAGCATTTAAAAGGAAAGATGAATCTGTTACTTCTGTGACACATCGATTAATTGAGGAAGATCCGAAGTATTGTTTTTCGCGAAGGACTCGCAAGCTTGGTTATCGCTTTATGGAAAGTAACCAGGTGCAATTATTTTTGGGTATATTATTGATGATATCTTTGTTTCTTCCAGATAGTTGGGTACTTGGAAATCCTCCAAATAGTGCTGATGATGCTTTGTATTCAATTCTTGTTGTTGTACTGTTTTTCTTCACATTAGAAATTGTGATACTAAGTTATGTACAAGAAGGATATTTAGATAAAAACAATTTCTTCTTTTGGATGGATGTTCTGGGTACTTTATCCGTGATTCTTGATATCGGTTGGATTGCTGATGAATTCATGCCTCAAGGTGCTACAACTAATGGTTCATTGTTACGTGCAGCTCGAGCAGCAAAGTTGGGTGCACGTTATGGTCGTATTATGCGATTGTTAAAATTAATGAAATTCTTTCGATTCTTACCATGTTTTAATAAAGGTGATGAGGATGTCAAAGAACCTACCATGAGTGCTGTTCGAAAAGTATCGAATGAACTCAGTTCAGTATTATCGAAAAGAGTTGCTTTTCTGGTATTATTTATGGTCATTTTGGTACCTTTTTTGGAACTTGATGTTTTTGATTATAGTGTTGAAGCGTGGTTGAAAAGTGTAAGATACATTACTGTTGAAAATTTGGCGACTGATGCAGACATGGAGCAATTGTTAAAGGATCAATATTATAAATTTTACGGGAAAAAAGACACTGAACCATTGAGCAGTCTTGTAGAGAGTCCAAATTACGTAGGTAATGAAGTCCTGGTAGTATGGGGTAATGAAAATGATGTCAGGTGGCAGAATTTGTATGAAAGAGAAGAAGACTATGAATTAAATGGAAGTGAATATAGAATTCGGTTCAAGACGGATGAAACTGTTTTAGCACAATGGGGTGCTATGTTCGGAATCCTCCTGATTATTCTCGTAATTTTGGTCTTATTTGGATTCTCTGCAAGTTTTCATGGTGCTGTGGACGTTTTAGTCGTAGTGCCTTTAGAAAACATGATGTCAAAACTTCGAGAAAGTGCGGCAACGATGTTGAAAAGTATGAAAGCATGGGATAATGATGATGATGAAGAAACTAAAGACGAATTGGATGATCTTGATGAAGAACTAGAGACAGCTATGTTAGAGCGTATGGTTGACAAATTAGCACGTTTGTGTAAACATATGCTTCCTCAAGATGATCGTCAAGTTGATGCTGATATTGATACATCAACAGCTGAATGGTTACGAGAAATGAATCAAAGTACAATTAAAAGACAAAGTGATGGTAATAATTCGAATACCGTGGCCACACGTGAGTCCACAGTAGGAATTTCAGCTCTTGGAGACCTATATGCTAAGATTGGTATTGTAAAACCTGATTTAGTCAATTCATTTAATTTTGATACAACACAATATGATGAAAAAGAATTAGCACATATCACACGTTATATATTTGATGTCGAACACATTTTTGATGAATTTTCTATTAATAGAGATTCTTTTGAACTTTTTGTTCTTGAAGTTAGCAAGAAATATAAAGAAAATCCCTATCATAATTTTCAACATTGTATTGACGTAACACATACGTTATATAGGCTTTTATCATTGTCTCGTATGAATACATTATTAAGTCCCTTGGAAGTTTTTGCTGGTTTATTAGCAGCATTAGGTCATGATTTGAATCATCCAGGTGTAAACAATATTTATTTAGTCAACGCCAAACATGACTTAGCCATTCGGTTTAATGATATATCCCCTCTTGAGAATATGCACTGTTCGCAATTATTCAAATTACTTGGAGATGAAAAATTTAATATATTGAAATCTTTAACTAAAAAAGAATGGTGTGAAGTAAGAAAAATTGTTATTAAAGCAATATTGGGTACGGATATGACTAGTCATCATGGTGATGCTATCTCAAAAATTGGTGTCTATCATGAAGTCAATAGCAATGATATTAAAAAGTTTTATTCTCGTGAATCGACTACCATTGATGCTTTATCGAATATTGAAAATCGTACTAATATCATCGTATGGATGTTACATACTGCCGATATAAGTAACCCTTACAAACCTTTCCCTATTTGTAAGAAATGGGCACATTTTGTTATTTCCGAATTTCATGAACAGGGTGATAAGGAAAGAAAGGAAGGTTTGGATATTGGTTTCATGAATGATAGAAATGCACAATCAAGTCTTCCTGAATCACAAATGGGTTTTGTATCATTCATGGTAGAGCCATTGATCTCTGGTATGGTCAAAGCTTTCCCAGGTCTGTATGAAATCGGATTCAATCTCAGGAATAACTTTGGTTCATGGGCGGATCTGAGAGTAGTAGAAATTATGGATGGAAAATTTGTGAAGGAGAGTAAAGAAATAGACGCAGAAAAGATTAAACAACGAAAAGATAAGTTTTTCGAAAAGATGGCATTCGTCGAAGAATGTGAGAAGATGTGCGTTGATGAAAGCTAACCGTTACTAAATCGTGATCTATCGTAATACGATAATGATGCAAATTTCTGCGCTTTTCAAAACTTTTTCTCCATTCATAATTTCCTATTCGAGGACTTACAAACGAAACAACATATATTAACAAAGCCATTATTACCAGTTGTCAATAGAACAAAATTAGCATCATCTATCAAATTACCCTGAGAACCTAAATTAACACCAGTTGATGTGCTTCCGGTTATTACTCTAATACTATTCAAACTTTTTAAAAAAAAAACTCAATCTAACCTAAATAGAACTTCATTATATAATTAAATACTGAATTAAACCGGTTTACTTATCTCAAAAACTTTAGTCACATCTCATACCTTCAGGCTATATCATAATACTGACTTCAAATCGATATAGTGATATGCTTTAGCTATTAAATTTGTATTAACTTTGTTGTCGTTCTTAAATATATTAAGTAGTAGTTAAGACATGTGCCATAAAATTAAAATACTATCATATTGTCGTCTTCAGCTGGGTTGTTCATAATTCAAATGCATTTTGACAACATTTAATTTTTTTAATCAACATTTTATTAGAATTTTAAGCCTACTACGCTTTAAATTACTTATAGGGGGATTTTGTGTGTGAAATAAAGCATCTAAGATATGTTAGTATTAATAGTTTGGTTTTTACTCTTTTTCAGTCATACAAAGGCATTTTTAACGCCAAAAATCTCAAATCATGTGCAAATACGCCCAAGGCAACATGTAAAGGAGATACCTCGAAACATGGTGTTATATGGGATTCCTAAGTTATTTAGATGGCTTACAGATCTGTACCCAAGTATAACACAGAGTGTGGGTGAAGGTTTGTCTGGTGGTATGGTCGTAGATAACTTTTATTTGGACATGAATGGTATTATTCATACGTGCACGCACAGCAACAACGATAAGTTAGTAACCTTGGACGAACGCGAAATGTTTAAACGTATCTTTGCATATACGGACCGTTTATATAAACTGGTGAAACCGACACGGATGATGTTTTTGGCTATAGATGGAGTTGCTCCTCGTGCTAAAATGAATCAACAACGTTCACGACGTTTTCGATCTGCGAAAGAACGAGAAGCACTATTAGCAGATTATGTGGCACGAGAAGGTAAAATGCCAGATGTAGAATCATTTGATTCCAATTGTATTACACCAGGTACAGATTTTATGTATAGATTAGGTACAGCATTTCGTCATTGGATTGATTATAAAATGAAAACAGATCCCTTTTGGCGTGAAGGTGCCGAAGTAGTCTTTTCAGGTCCAGATGTACCTGGTGAAGGTGAACATAAGGTAATGGATATGATAAGAAAAGAACAAAGAAATGATCCTGAATATAAAAATGGTAAATTTAGACATTGCATGTATGGTTTAGATGCAGATTTAATCATGTTGTCATTGGTGACTCATGAACCTCATTTCATATTATTGCGAGAGACAATGAAAGCACGAAGACAAAATAAAGATGCCATGTCATATTCAACTGAAGACTTTGAATTATTAGAAGTTAGTCTTTTAAGACAAATGCTCAAAGCACACTTTAGTTCCATAGAAAAGGAAATGAATCGAAACATGAGACAGAATGAATTGAAACAACCAAATTCAGATTCAAATTCAGATTCAGATTCATCATGTTTATCTTCACATTTTCAATCATTCGAATTCAATCTTGAACGTCTCATAGATGATTTCGTTTTTATGTGTTTCTTTGTGGGTAATGATTTTTTACCGTGTGTGCCACATTTGGATATCGCCGATGGCAGTCTTAATTTAATGATGAATGTCTATCGTGATATGCTTCCACAGCTAGGAGGATATCTGACACAGAAAGAAAAAATACATTTGAATCGTGTAGAATTATTTTTACAAGAAATTGCAAGACGGGAACCATTATATTTCCAACATCGTGCAGCAGAAGAAAAGGATATAGATTATGCCAGTGATAATTATAAGGATCATTACTATCAAATGAAATTTGATCTTGATAAAAACATCGCTGAGCCTGAAAAACAAAAGGCTATTCGGGTATTAGTGAAAAACTATATTGAAGGCTTGGCATGGGTGTTAGCATACTATCACAATGGATGTTCTAGCTGGACATGGTATTTTCCTCATTTGTACTGTCCACTGGCTTCTGATATGAGAGATCTTGCTTCAATAAATGTGGAATTTGAAGTAGGTTCGCCTTTTACACCATTGTTGCAACTATTATCTGTATTACCACCACAAAGTTCTTCTTTTCTGCCACCAAGTTACTCATTTCTAATGACCGATGAATCTTCTCCCATCATTGAAAATTATCCTTTAGATTTTTCAGTTGATGCAAATGGTAAAAAGAATAGTTGGGAAAGTGTTGTTCGTATTCCATTCATAAATGAAAAAAAATTGGTAGATGCTGTCAATCAGATTGATCATCGCAAAGAATTATCTGAGAGTGAACGTTTAAGAAATATTCCTGGGAATGAACATCATTTTGCAGCACCGGAGCCTTTAAGCTGGGAAGAGGCTCGTGTTAAGGCAAAACAGACAGCAAAGGGTTGGACAAGAAGTGACTCAGCTTTGGCTAGAGGAAGAGGGAGAGGGAGAGGTTGACGTTGACGTTGACGTTGACGTTGACGTTGATCACACTAAACATTACACAAAATTATTTGGTGACACAACAAAAGCATGAAGTATAGAGAGAGATAGTTAAAGTATGTACAGTTTATAAATAATTTAAGAAAATAAATATACTGTTTTCAATTGTTAAAGTCGCACTGCCTCTCTCTCCAAACCTAATTTTTTCACTACTTCCTTAAATCCTTCAAAATCATTCTTTTTCATATACTTCATCATATAGCGTCTTTTGGAGAGGAGTTGTTGAAATCCACGCATAGAGTGTTTATCCTTCTTGTGTTGAGCGAAGTGTCGAACCAAGTTCTTGATCTTCTCCGTCATGACAGCGATCTGAACGCCACTACTCCCACGGTCTGTCTCATGCATCTTAAACGCATCTATTGTACTTGTTATCCTCATATTCAATTTATCTTTCTCGGAAGCTGTATCTTGTGAAATAATCTGCTGCATTTGGTATTGGGAAGTAGTCAGCTTCTGTCCTTCAGTACTCATGTTCATTCGTACCCTAGAAATTGAAGAATTAAACCACATTCCTCGGCTATTTCTACTTAAATTTCGCACTATTTGCAACGACATATTTGTATATAATATGGTGTCAGTTTAGACACGACTCTATCGATGTGCAGATTAAATCCTGTTGGAATCACGAATCTAGGCAATAACGAATCTAGGCTTTTCCATGACGGATGTGGCATCAGCATTTTGTACAGACGTATCGGGATAAACATCATGGTTTTGTTTGTCGTTTGACAACGATATTGCAATGAAAATTGATATTCAATGTTGCGAAGGAGCTACGTTGCGTAGATTTCCGACATCTCTGAGACAAAGATATGATGTACAGGTAATTTGAAGATATATTTGAAGAAGGCAGTGCTAATTAGATCTAATCAATTTTTTTTATTATTTATTCATTTTAATGAATTTCTAAGGCCTTAATCGGTCATGGAGGGGAAGCAACTGTATATATGGCATATGATAAAGTGCTTTTGGAGCATATAGCGATCAAGGTTCAACCAGTGGTTGACCCTCGTAGCTACTACAAAAATGCACACAATTTACTTATGAAAATCGGTCATGAAAATATTATTGGGGTGAGACATATTGAGTATGAACAAAATGTATGTTATGTTATCATGGATTTGGCAAATGATGGAGATTTATTAGCTTTGATTTCAAAGAAGGAAAGATTAGCCGAGGGTATATGTCGAAATATCTTTCGACAAATTGTTAATGCTCTCGCTGCATCACATGCTCACGGTCTTTATCATTCTGATATTAAACCTGAAAATATTCTACTGAATGGTTCTAAGGTTTTTTTGTCGGATTGGTGTTGTACGGTGTCACACACGACAAATATTGGCTCAGACTCAGGTACTACTACTATAAATACTTCAGGTTCTAATTTCAGTTCTAGTGATACTTTGGGTAGAATAGCGACACCAGTATCACTTTCAGAGCGTTGTAATGTACCAACACGATGTAGAAGTGATTCAATTCTGTCCATTAATTCTGATTCTGATGTATCCCAAGGCTACTCGATAGGTATGGGTATGAGCGATGGAGGAAGAAATTCGCGCTTCTATTCATCCTGTCATAACTCACCTATATCAGATACATTATCGCCAATGAAAATGATTATGAACATAAATGAATCGAGAGATTGGACCGAAAGTAATGATATGTTTGGACAATATGCGTGTTATAGTGCACCTGAATGGTCTTGGAATCAAGAAAAAGATTTTTCGAAAGCATTTTTGTCAATGTATGAATCCATTTCACCACGTGGTGAAATGGATAAAGTACCATATAGAAATAGTACTTTAGAGGCATTAGATATTTGGAGTTTAGGTATCACCTTATTTGTAATGTCTGCGGGCTACACTCCAAGTTTCAGTCCGAAATCTACAGAAGATTTGACATGTTGTCTTGAATGTCCATCGTATTTCAGTCCCAGTCTCAAACACCTTCTCGTTCGTATGTTAGATTTTGATCCAACAAAGAGGTATACGATGTCTGATATTCTATGCCATAAATGGGTGACAATTTGTGGTGACAAGACAGAGTCTGAGAGCCGACGAGAGAAAAAGAAGCACATCATAAAACCAATGCGCCTTCGTCGATCTCATTCGTCATCAAAATCCCTTTGGTTACCACCGTGCATAACAGCACATAAAGGTAGGCAGATAACTAACCTCAAATTCCCTACATATACATTCTCCCGACATATTTCCGGCGCGGTGGAATCAAGTTAGTTTCATGTAGTTGGATTTGCTAGGTCGTGATGATGATGATGATATGGAGGCATGATGTATTATATTGGATAAAGTGTCACTCCACCTTTCTTTTGTACATATATGTTCTATTGCAAAGATCATCTTTACAAATTTTACTTTTGCCTGCTGAATATAGCAGTGCTGTATGAACCTGAGTTGATTTTCCCGATGAACCTTTCGCATGATCGTTTCAATATGATTACCAATATGATTTCGACTTGAAATTTGGAGCAATTTTTTTTCGTTGCGTTAGGATACTTTTAATGACATAAAATGTAAATAAATTGTGTGAGAAATATATTTTGATGTTTGGCCAAAATGGTCATAAAATGAACGAACTTGATTACGGTTCTATTGATGCCAGTGTGAGTGGTGATAGTGACAGTGATTGATGATCATATCTTAAAACACTTAAAACACTTTAGTAATTAAACCCTTGTCCTAATTAATGAAAAGAAAGCACATCAGGTCTGCCAATGAGCTGAAGACCGAAGATGATGCTGAAATGCTTGAGCGCATGATAACCTTGTCTGAACAGGTTGCGACAAATATAGATAATGTTTCTAAAACACGACTGTGTTTTCACATACCTCCCTTTAATTCTATAGATCATATTCATTTACATGTCCTCTGTTCGCCGGAGACACTTAATAATTATTTACTCCCTATTTTAAACCTTTACTTCAATTTTGGGATCACCTGCCTGCTGTCAGCCTCCAGTGGCTGTCGCGGTTCGTAGGAACATGTGAAGTCCGTCAAGTAATTTGTTGCCGCTCCCCTACTCTGGTTAGAGGTCATGCGGAGACAATTATCATCTTAATTTCGTCTTAATGAATAGTTTATTTTCATCCGCTCCATCCACTTCCCATAAATTCGGATAAAAGCAAGATTCAGATGTCGCACGACCATAAATCTTGGTTGGATTTGTAGTGGATGTCATCTAGTCCACCTAGTTCAAGCTCACAAATCCCACCTCGTGTGATGAAAGAGCCATTGCTTTCAACTCTAAGCAATTCAGCGGGTGACAATGGAGAACGACTCGTCACATCGTTTGTAAAGGTTGGTGGCACAGAAGTACAATATCCACCCAACACAATAGTGACATCGAGGTATACACTTTTTAGTTATTTACCTAAAAGTATGTTTGAGCAATTTAGGCGTATGGCCAATATTTACTTTATTGTTCTTGGTACGATTGCCTTGGTTGCGACGCTCACGAATTATTATTTGACATCAGTGCAGCCTGAAGGTCTTTTAGGTCCTGTATTGCTCGTGGTGATGATATCAGTTGCTAAAGATGGCTATGAAGATATGTTGCGACATCGACTTGATGCTCAAGTCGATGCACAACTAGCCCGTCAAGTGAAATTTTCGGGACGATGTGTGGAAACGAAATGGAAAGACATCGAAGTCGGTAATATATTACTGTTATTATGTGATGAAGAAGTACCAGCTGATGTTGTAGTATTGACTTGTGGCGGTGTACAAGGTCCAACTAGTTATGTAGAAACTGCAGCAATCGATGGTGAGACAAATTTGAAATTGAGATTACCCGCAGTGCCAGATGCTGAAGGAATAATACCAGCTCAAGATAAGCAGAGTGTGACCGGTATTGAATCATTTGGTAAAATTCAAATTCGTGCAGAAGCACCCAATGCAAGTATAAATCATTTCAATGGTAGTATTGAATCACCAGATCCATCTAGTGGTCGAATGAATCAGATGACACTATCCGAAAAGAATCTTCTTTTACGTGGTTCTGTCATTAAGGCAACTGAATGGTGTGTCGGTATTGTTGTCTATACTGGTGCTGATTCAAAATTAGCATTGAATAGTAAAGCTCCGCCAAGTAAAGTATCATCTATCGATCGTATTGTTAATAAAACTTTATTGATCGCCATATTTATTTTTATTACTGTCTGTCTTTTGAGTATGATTTTCCAAGTGATTTGGACAGCTTTGAATGATGATGCCTATTATCTATGTATCAAACAAAATCAATTGGATAGTCAATTGGCAGATGGTGGTGAAGCTTGTAATAGTCCAGCTCCTAATGAATTTTTGAGTGTATTCACATTTGCTACATTATATAACAATTTCGTTTGTATCAGTATGTATGTATCTCTCGAAATGGTTTATCTTTGCCAAGCATATTTTATTAATAATGATCTTAATTTATATGATGCTGAAACGGATACAAGAGCTGTTGTACACAATAGCAGTCTCACTGCTGATTTGGGACAAATACAATATGTTTTATCTGATAAAACTGGTACTTTGACGAAAAATAATATGCGAGTTAAACGTCTTAGTATTGAAGGTATTGTATATGGTGCTCCTATTTCATTCCCTGGTGCAAAAGCCGTAACTGCATCAGCACCAGGTGGTGTCTGGCGCGAATTGAAAGAATTGCAATTACTTAATGCAGCTGGTACTAGCAAAGGTGGTATTGGTGATAAATATTTACGCATTTTGGCTATATGTAATACAGCTATGCTCATGCCTGATCAAATCACTGGACAAGTGAATGTAACTGATTTAAAGTCGTTATTAGGTTGTCTTCAGGCTGAATCTCCTGATGAAATTGCTTTGGTGGAAGCTGCTGCAGAACATGCTGGAGTTATTCTTGTGAATCGTTCTGCTAACACCATCCGTATAACCAGTAAAAATCAATCAGGTCATGCAATCGAAGAAGAATTCGAACTTTTGGCAGTCAATGAATTTGAATCTGATAGAAAGAGAATGTCTGTACTTGTTAGAATCCCTGGTGAAGCTGGTTCAGTATTACTCTGTAAAGGTGCGGATACCTCTATGATGCCATTTTGTAATATGAGCAAGTCTTCTTCTGATTGTCTAGAACACATTGAAGCTTTCGCAAAAACAGGTCTACGTACTCTTGTGATGTCGGAAAGAAATTTAAATGCCACCGAAACCAAGAAATGGATGGATAAATTTAATAAAGCTAGTAATAGTATCATGAATCGTTCTGAATTACTCTCTGAATGTGCCATAGAAATTGAAAAAAATATGATTTTATTAGGCGCAGTTGGAATTGAAGATGAATTACAGGATGATGTTGCTGGTGCTATTAATATGATTAGAGATGCTGGAATAAATATGTGGATGATTACGGGTGATAAGCCAGCAACTGCTATGGCCATTGGTCAATTAAGTGGTCTTTTGGCTGATTATCACGTTGTTGAGAAAGTTGTTGGACTGAAAGGTCAGGATTTGGAAAAACGTTTAATGGATTTGCATACCATGATTGAACAGCTTTCTGTACCTCATCTGAAGAGAACAGGTGGTGTGGATGCAAATCCGGATGATTTATCTTCTCGATTTTCCGAATTTATGCATAGGTTCTTACATTGGTTGGGGTGTGTTAATGCGGAACACCCCATGGGTGATGGTGATGATGACGGAACGGATAAATTATCAACGAATAAACTTGCTCTAGTTGTTGATGGTTTGAGTCTCGAAGGTATATGGGCTAATGCACGTCTTCAACGATTATTTACAGCAACAGCTAATCGTATTCCTACTGTTATTGCCAGTCGTGTTAGTCCTCTCCAAAAGGCAACTTTGGTAAGAATGGTCAAGCGTGCTCCTGGTGCACCAGTAACTTTGGCGATAGGTGATGGTGCCAACGATGTTGGTATGATTCATGAAGCTCGCGTTGGTGTTGGTATATCAGGTAAAGAAGGTCGTCATGCAAGTAACGCTGCTGATTTTGCCATAGGTCAATTCCGTTTTATTGTTCCATTACTCATTCATCACGGAAGATTCAACTATGTGCGTGCATCGAAATTGGTATTATACTCATTTTTCAAAAATCTAGTCTTAGTATCAGCGCTTTTTTACTTTTGTTTTTATAGTGGTATTTCTGGTACGATTTATGTTGATTCGATAGTATTAGCAGGTTTTAATTTCTATTTAGGTTTACCAATCATTGTACTTGGATTCCTCGATTTTGATATAACTAAAGATGAAGCCACAGCCTATCCTGGTTTATCTTATGCACAAGGGCGTAAACGAGAGGAATTGAATATGTACACTTTCGCACGTACATGTATCATGGCATTTGCACAAGGTTTAATGATTTACGCCTTGACTATTCGATTTATAGCGGGTAATACTACAGTACGTGCACAAGCAGGGGATCAACCATCTGATCGTTATGATATTGATGGTATTGGTCTAAATACACAGCATGGTCAAGGAGGTGGTCTATATGTAGCAGGATATACTTTGTTTTCCGTCATTGTGGTAGCCATGTCGTACAAGGTGGTTGCTGTGGGGTCATTTACTTCCATAGGTGCCGCAGTATGGGTACTCTCATTGTGTGGATTTTATTTGTTTACTTTTCTGTACAATCTCTTTCTTAGTACTGGTGACTGGTATGGTGTTGTTGACATGGCATTAGGACTGAGAAATTATTGGTTAGCGATTTGCTTGGTACCATGTCTTATCATGATCATCGATACACTATCCGAAAAATTCTTTTCCATTGTCACACCCACTAGTCGTGATAAGTTACGACGAATTATTGATAATGAAACCAAAGAAGACGAAGCCATATTTAGAGCGTAAGTTATCACTTTTCATGATTGTATATGCTCCTTGTTTCATCTAATAATATTTTCTCACATAATTAGAACGCGCCCACCATCTCTGAAACCTAGGTCACGAATCAGTAGTGTTACTTCATCTTCGACGAACCCCATGATGAAAACAACGGAGTCTGAGTCTATCTTCCCACGTATGAAAACAAATGATTTTTCACCTTTAACAGCGGGACAAGAAAAAAGGGATAGTGATGGATCATATCAAATCTAAATTGAAGTCATATGTCAGTGTATATATTAACTGATTCCATTGATTTTGAACCATTGTCTTTTTAATGTAAATATATGGATACTTTAATAAGTAAAATAGTTGCTGTAAGGAGTAGAAAAGCTTTCCAATAGTAGTCATAGATGGATATATAAGTGAAATTAGCACACATTAATAAGTTATTAAAACGAAAAAATGTTTAAATTTGATGTCATCAATGAATGGTCTGATCATGTAGAAGTGGTGGATATGGAACCAACAGTGAATCTATGTACATCTACTGTCTAGATCATGAGTCGATGTCATAATGTATATTCATCACCACCGTCACCTGGACGTCTGAATTCAAAAGTCTCTTCCTCATCGTAAGTGACATGTCGCTGAAAGATGCATCCAGGATGCTTTTCATCAGCATCACCACAGCATGTCCAAAAATAGTGTACTTTACCACCACCTTCTGTAAACCCAGGTGCTAGCCATCGCTGTGCAGTCTCACCAGAGTATGATTCTGGGTGATAGCGACATGCTCTGTCGTGATTAGACGTAAATTGCTGATTGCACGTCCGACATGTTCTCGGAGGATGAGAATACCAAGCTGGAGTGGCAGATTGCTTTGTTATTTTCCTTTTACAACTTTCTGTACAATATTTTAACTTATCAAACTCCTTGACAATTTCATTCGTTAGATTGACTTCCAATTCCATTGATTACTTCGCCCAAGCACCTAATACTTTCAACTAATATTTATTCGCAATTTTCATGCAACTCACCTAATTCCCGTAGTGTTGAATGTAACAGTTTCCTGGATAAAGTTTAACCATAGTCCTAAAGTTTATTTATAATTTTGCGGTGCTAACTATATAATTTAGACTCAGAAAAGTCTACTTTGGAAACAGAAATGTCAAAACCTAACAAAACACGTGGGAAAAACAAAAATGGCGGTGGAGGCACAGGTGATGCTAATGGCAGCTCTGAGCTGCAGTCCTGGAACACTGACCCTCAACAAGGAAGCATGAGCACTGTATCAGGTACAGGAGGGAGTGTGACGAATAAGCAGCATGAATCACGCATTCGCACTTTGTTGGAAAAGGCGACACAGCGGTTTGGAATGGGTCAGTACTTGGAAGCCCAGGAAGTATGTGATAAGGTTTACGATATGGATGCATTTCGAACTGATAACCTTTTAATGTTGGGTGCTATTCATTATCAGTTGGCGAATTACAGTGAAAGTATCTTTTATAATCAACAATGTATTCGTGTTGATCCCGCCTTCGCTGAAGCGTATAGCAATCTTGGTAATGCCTTGAAAGAATTGGGCGATATACCTGCTGCTATTCAATTTTATAACAAGGCTATTAAATTGAAACCACGCTACCCTGATGCTTATAATAATTTAGCGTGTGCGTATATGCAGACGGGTGAAATGCAACAAGCAATGGAAACATATCAGATGGCACTGGTACTCAACCCAACTCTAGTTGATGCTCATTCGAATTTGGGTAATTTGTGTAAAGCCCAGGGTGATCTTGATAGTGCCAAAAAATGTTTTCTAGAAGCAATTCGTATCAAGCCTGACTTTGCAATCGCTTGGAATAATTTGGCTGGAGTTTTCAAAGACGAAGGCCAACTGGTAACTGCTGTTGCGTATTATAAAGAAGCAGTTCGATTGAGTCCAGAATTTGCTGATGCACATAGTAATTTAGGAAATGCTTTGAAAGAACAAGGCGAAATTGCAGATGCTATTGCATGTTATGAGACGGCTACCCGTCTGCGACCAGATTTTGCGATAGCTCATGGCAATTTGGCATCTTGTTATTATGACAATGGTGACCTTGATGAAGCTATTCGAAAATTCAAATATGCCATTCAATTAGAACCTAATTTTCCTGATGCATATAATAATCTAGGTAATTCCTTAAAAGAACTGGGTCAATTAGATGATGCGATTAATAGTTATCGATCATGTTTACGTCTTAAGCAGGATCATCCACACGCTTACAACAACTTGGGTAATGCGATGAAAGATAAGGGTTTGATCAAAGAGAGTATTCATTGTTATGTCACTGCTATTCGTCTCATGCCTCATTTTGCTGCAGCTCATTCAAATCTTGGTACTGTTCTGAAAGAACAAGGTAAATTAGATCAAAGTTTAAGTCACTTCCATGAAGCTATCGCCATCGAGCCGCTCTTCGCAGATGCTTACTCCAACCTTGGTACAGCTTATAAAGAGATGGAAAAGATCGATGAAGCTGTTAAATGTTATGCAACAGCTATTCGTTTAAGACCTGATTTCGCTGAAGCTCATGCTAATCTAGGATTCGCTCTCAAAGATGCAGGGAAACTCGAAGATGCGAAGACAGCACTAGAAACGGCATTACAAATTCGTTCTGATTATTCCGATGCATTTGCACATTTAGTACATACTAAAATGTTGTTATGTGATTGGAGTACATGGGGGGATGATCAGTTGCGTCTAGGTCAAGTGATTCAAGAACAACTCATTGATCAACAAAAATTATCACAAAACTTGGGCAGTAGTACGATGTTGGGTCTTCTGCCCTTGCCTTCCATTCAACCTTTTCACGCTTTATCATATGAATTGTCTTTATCCGAATTACAACAAATCAGTAGAAGATACGCAGCGAAAGCGAAATTAAATGTAAGTTTAGTAGAGACACATTACAGATGGCAACCCAGAAGTAGATCGAGTCGGATCAAGATTGGCTATGTTTCATCGAATTTCGGTAATCATCCTGTATCACATCTCATGCAAAGTGTGTTTGGTCTTCATAATCGAAATCGATTTGATGTCACATGCTATGCTTTGGCACCTCATGATGAGTCAGTATGGAGAAATCGTATTGAAAAAGAAGTTGAAACTTTTAAAGATGTCAGTGAGTTGCATGCAGGGGATATAGCACAGCTTATACAGAATGATGGTATTCATATATTAGTGAATTTGAACGGTTACACCAAAGGTTCCAAAAATGAAATATTTGCATTACGACCTTGTTTAGTGCAAATATCAATGATGGGTTATCCTGGAACGACTGGTGCTGACTATATGGATTATCTCATCGCCGATGTCTCCGTGATACCAGATGTGGTTCGTAACTACTACTCCGAGAAAATTCTGTACATGCCTCATTCGTATCATGTCAATGATCATCGTCAGACATCCCAATTTGTGATTGAAAGTGATCATGCCCCAACTCGTAGTCAATATGGCTTGAGTGAGGATAAATTCGTTTTTTGTAATTTCGGTCAATTATCCAAATTCGATCCAGAGATCTTCAAATGTTGGATGAATATCCTCAAACGTGTACCAAATAGTGTATTGTGGTTATTGCAATTTCCAAATGCAGCTGTAGAAAATATTCGTCAAGAAGCTCTTAAGCATGGTGTACGTGAAGATCAATTACATTTTACTGACGTTGTACCAAAAGAGGAACATCTACTCAGAGGTGTACTTGCAGATCTTGCATTGGATACCCCAATTGTAAATGGCAGAACATCGTCATGTGATATCCTATGGTCAGGTACACCTTTATTAACCCTTCAAGGTGATAAAATGGCTAGTCGTGTGGGATCTAGTCTGTTGTCTGCGATTGGCTTGGATGACCTCATTACAACGTCCCTATCTGGATATGAGGAACTTGCTGTAGCATTGGCTAGTGACTATGATCGTCTGTTCTCAATTCGTCGTAAGTTAGAAAATAGTAGAAACAGTTCTGCCCTATTTGATACACAGCGATGGGTTAATAATTTCGAGAATGGGCTAGAAATAATTATGAAGAGACAAGATGCTGGTATGGTGCCTGAAGATATAACGGTAGTCGATAATGATGCTGTGGTGGAAGTCAAGGAAACCGAGATATCATTGGCATAAAAAGAGAGAGAAAGAAAATAAAGACAATCGAAGATTAAAGGGGGAAAATAGAACAGAATAGAATAGAATAGAATAGATACACATACTTATATGCTTCATGTATATGAATAACATAAAATCCATGTAATATATACCATAGAAGTTTAAAAATGACTTACAACTCCTCTGCTTCTCCTTGTTTTCACTATCGCTGTAACTTCTATGGTGCAGGGGTAGTCGTAACTGACAGATCCGATTTTAGTTGAAGAAACATTGATTCAGCCGTGACAGGATTGCCAGATATATCGAACAAATTGTCCATAGTCGGACTCTCGTCGTGACTTGTCACTTCGTCAAGTGCTCGTGATGGAGACGAAGCATTCGTACTTCCACTTCGATTTTTATCATATTGTGTCAGTATACCTGTTGCAGGTAATTTAAACGATGAAGAGTATGAATTTTGCGGTTGCTGTAGCTGTGGTGGCGATATGGGCTTGGCATTGATCAGTAGTGCACGAATAGAACTAGATGCTCTTGGTGGCTTGCGTTCAGGAGGAGGTGGTGGAAGCCTCTGTGGTGCAACAGAAGACCGTCGATTCTTTAATGTAGATGACGATTCAGATGAAGATGACAAGTGTGTTTTTGCTGTGGTTGGAGTAGGCATAGGTAAAGGGGTAGGTGCAGTTGTAGTCAGTTGCGTATTGGTGTGTGAAGGAAGAGAGGGATGAAGGATATCGGCCGGATCCAGCGGAGCCATAGGTGTCTCATAGTCATTTATGCCAATCCCCGTACCCATATTCATACTCTCTACGTCATACTCGTAGACGCTAGCATAGTCACCATCATCATTGTTATATGTATGACTTGTCGCTGCAGCAAAAGGTGCTGCTGTCACTGCCACTCCGTTATTTCCATTGATATTCACATTTCCATAGCTCTTTCTGTATTCATTACCATTTACATCTTGAGTCATATGTACATTCTTCTCTGAAATCGTTGTATTTGGTTCACTTTGACTTACTAACCTGTCAGGGCTCATGGCGTAATCACTCAGCATATCAGCACTCATACCGCTCCCCGCCCTGCTTCTACTTCTACTTCTACTACCAGTCCCATTATCATAATCATATCGACTTTGTTGATTCTGTTGTTGCTGCTGTCGTTTGAGGTGGGGTGTGAATTCTTCACTCATCATCAATCCCATCAATTTTGTCATAGAGGTATCCAATGTTTTGCGATTGTTCCAATCGGCATCAGTGTATTCCATATTTGTATCCGGATCATTCTCAAATTCTACAAAGCCGTGACGATGTTTTTTTCTACTACCACTACTAGTACCATTCCAACTTCCATTCCTAGTTGGTGCCGCAGAAGGCTTTGACTTGAATCCCAGAGGGTTTCGTATTGAGAATCGAGTCTGATTCTGATTTTTACCTCCATGATCTTCCCATCTCTCTCGTCCTTTTACTTTCCAAGCATTTCGCCATGGTTTATTCTCTGATACTAGATTTTTCTTTTCCATTCTTCCGTTTGACCTCCTGGGACGAGATAGAGACTGTCGCTCCTTCTCTGGAGATGTATTCACTTTCATAGCCATAAGACAACTACGAAGTGCAATTTTAATTTCTGAAATACATAAATCAATATCTGAACCATGCTTAGTACCGTGTTTCTTTGCTAAATCGCGTAGAAGGACCTCAATAGCCTCCACATTTATATCTATCAGTGTGGAAGCATTCTTGGCCTCTGCGAGAGGATTCATCAAATTTTTATACTAAATAGAGAAACTACAGTGACACTTTTTCTCCTGCTGTTCAAAACAAAGGTAATATCTAGAATTGAGATAAGCAGACCCTTCTAACCGATTGTGAAAATACTACGTTTTATAATTCGCTTTTTCTATCTATAAAACTACGGCAAAAATCCTAGTTATACACACTTTTTAAAATATTTAAAATCCAATTTGCGTTGGATTCAGCCCGAATTTCATATATCTTTAACTCAAAATACGAAAGAAGATATCATTTTCTCTCTACAGGATACATTTTACTATATTTGGGTATTTTGAGTTTTGCTAAAAGCTATGATACTATTACTTCTTGCCTTCGTGGGATATGTAGCGAGCACATCGGTTCCAACGACTTATCCTGAGGACAAATGCACTACAATTGCAGCAGGCTCAAAGGCTACGATAGATGGATACACAATAGCTACTCATTCTGCGGACTGTGCGGAATGTGATTGGAGAATCAACAAGGTCCCGGCGAAAGATTGGCCGAAAGGTAGTATGAGACCTATTCACTTACTGTCGGGTCAATATCCCCGTCAAGTTCGTGAAGATCGTGGTCTCACATGGTCCAAAGATAATTTGGAAAACTTACCCCAGCGTAAAGATTGGGAAAACATGGAAGATTATACACTTCTTGGTTCCATTCCTCAAGTTGAGCATACTTATGAGATCATTGAAGGTGATTACGGTATGATGAACGAACATCAAGTTGCTATTGGTGAATCTACATGTGCATCAAAACTATGGGCCGCTCCTGTGGGACAAAACGGAGGTAAAGCATTACTAGAGGCTTCGGAACTAAGTCAGATTGCACTTGAACGTACCACAACAGCCAAAGATGCTGTACTAATGATGGGTGAATTGGCAATGAAATATGGATTTTATAGTGCTGCTTGGGATGCTGGAGATCATGCCATTCCATTTAATATGGGTGAAGGTGGTGAAGCACTGACCGTGGTGGATCCCAACGAAGCTTGGATGTTTCATATCATTCCTGATGATACTGGTACTCAGGCTGTTTGGGTGGCACAACGTGTACCAGATGATCATGTCACAGCTTGTGCGAATACTTTTGTTATCCGGCGTGTAGATCCTGATTCTCCTGATTTCCTTTATAGTTCCAACTTATGGGAGGTCGCTAAACGTAAAGGTTGGTGGGATGAATCTAAAGGTCATTTGGATTTCCTGAAAACCTATGCACCTTCACGTTACCATCCTCAGTATTCTAGTCGTCGTGTCTGGCGTATATTCACTCTCGTATGCCCTAGTTGTAACTTACCTGGAGATACCAATGAATGGGCAGATGACTATCCTTTTAGTGTGAAACCAGATAAACCCATTAATGTTCACGATATTATGCAAATTCATCGTGATCACTTCGAAGGTACTGAATACTCCATGGCTACGGGATTAGATTCAGGTCCTTTCAATGATCCTACTCGATTTGATGTTGGTGCTAATGGTGATATGACATTAACGGATGCTATGTTGGGTAACTTTGAAAGAGCCATCTCATTATTTAGAACGTCATATTGTTTTATAGCTCAACCTCGTAAGGATAAATCCAATCTTTTCGGTCGTATGTGGTTCACCCAATATGCTCCTGATCAGTCTGTTTTTGTACCAATTTATGTGAAATCACCAGCTATTCCAGCACCGTATACAACTGGTGCCATGCATGCATATACACCGGCATCTGCATGGTGGAATTTTGCTATTGCTGGAAATTGGGCATCTCGATTCTATGATCGCGCTATGACTATGATTCGTCCATTGCAAAAGCCGGAAGAAAGTCGCATGTATGACGATGCAAACTTGATGGAAACAGAAGTAGAAACTCTACTTAATCAAGCAGATAAATCAGGATTATCGAAAATAAAGGATGAAGCTGAAGCAGCTGCTGTACTCCGAATAACTGAGTTCTCAGTTCAGTCTGCTGAAACCATGCAAAAGAAATGGCAAGATATGTTTTGGACTATGGTTGCTACTTATCGGGATGGCTATCATGTGACTGACATTGATAAGGCAACCTATACCGTTAATCGTATGTTCTATCCCAGATGGTGGCTGCAAGCTGTAGGTTTCTTTCAACACCATGGTGTGGCTGGTGGCATTATGTTTGAGCCAGCTCCATCAGGTGCAGATGTTGTTGCAACTCAAGGTACTATTGGTACATTTAGTTTATTTGTATTCGTGGCTGTTGCCATGTTTGCAGCAGGTTATTATTTTTCGAACAAAATCAATGGAGTGTATCATGGTAAATCACGATCCTCCACGTCTTCCTATCAATACGTTGAAGTAGCTTAGTGCTTAATGCATTATGATGCGTGTTGTATCTAAGATTGAATGAACAAGTAGATAGTGATAATGGTAAATTAGTAAATTAGAAATGCAAAGAAATAATTTGAAATTAGAAGAAAAGTAGAGAAAAGAGAAGAGAAATAGATGAAAGTATACATAACATCTATTTTAATCGAATACTAATAAGAATAATCTAATCATACCATTTAGTTATAGTATTTACATTTACTATGTTTTCCTCAGTACGTCATAAATAGGAGCCATTTTACGTTCCAATTGAAACATCTCCGTCAAAGCTGGTCTCACATCGTCCTCGTTGTTCAGATCATTTAGCAAAGAGAGCACATCTTCCAATTCTCTATCATTTGGATCATCAGTAAAATTCTTCACATGTATACCATTTTGAGGTATAGGAATAAAAGAAAAGACATTATTATCTACCAGTACAGTACGATCGGGGGGAAGGCCTCCAGTTTTTAGGACATCTTTGGTATAAAGACTGTGTCCATTCACTTTGACCATAGTGCAATCGTGACGAAACCATGCATTTTGAAAAACTTCGCCCGTAGGATCTAAATGCTTCAATACAGGTCTTGCATAAATTGGTAGAGCCGCTGTAAATGCATAAACATTACAATTTGCAGATATTTCCTTTAGAAAGTCAAAAAGAAGTGGACGAACATGCATTCGGAAGCCCGCTTCATCCTCACACTTCAAGGGAATTACACTGACTCTATCATTACCCAAATTCTGTAGCTTTCGATCATCATCTTGTCTATATTCGGTATTTTCGTCGTCGAATATACTATGTATCATGCATTCATCTATGTCCATTACTACGTTGAGTTTTTTCGTTGTATCTTTAGACAAGTGACGGTACAAACATAAATTAGCAGTCTTCTGGCCACATGCACTCAGTCGTTTTAACTTAAACATACTTTTAGTGGTATACATGAACTAAAGCAAAGGCTCATGACATGCAAAGAAGATACCTCGTTACATGTTGGATTCATCATACGTAGAACTTAATTTATTCCATCTCTTTCCCTATGTACTGAGTATGCCAGCTATCAAGGAAACGCTCATCAATTTGACATCCATTACCTTCATGGTTAGTGTTATTTTAATTATTATAAAACGTGATTACTGGCGGTACGTCTATTTGTCTGGTGTTAGCATTTTTCATTGAACTCTAACATTCCTTCTTCTTTTTTCGTTTTAGTGAAACTCTTGGAGGCTGGATACTTCTTTTGGTATTGACCATTGTTTATCCACCCATGGGATGGCTACGACCCCATCCTTATAGTGATATCCCGAGCAATAGGATAGGATGGGGAAGGAAATAGAAGTGTCGAGATTGATAACGTTATTATTTTTAGGAATTAACACATATTTTGTTAATATATTCATATTATCCTTTATTTTATGTCAAAATTTTTTATTTTTACGGCTCCTTTGTTGTATGATCACCACTTTCCTATACCGTATGGCAAAAATTAATGTATTTTCTCTTCGTTAATCCTATCCTGAATACGATTACACTTCTACAAACACATTACCTATATCTAGCGCATCTTACATTTTACAACGTTATAAACAGACTCGAGACCTTGAAGTGATTTAAGAGCCTTCGTCGGTATATCGCTGTCAAGAATAACGAAAGAAAACGCCTTCTCTTTATTCTGTTTGAATGGAGCGACATTCACACTACCCACATTCACGTCACTTTGACGTAAGACAGCAAGTACATCTCTGAGTACACCAGGTTTATTATCGTTCTCGAACATAAGTACATAGTCACCTTCGGGTTTGAAGGAAAAGGGTGAAGTCTCACCACCGTAGTCCATGTGTACTATGTGTGGAGTACTTCCAAACACAGAACCAGATACCTTGTATATCTTACCATCATCATAGTGACCTGTTAATGTGACAAGATTTCGGTAACCTTGTCCTAGATCAACTGCATCATCCTCTATTCTTGATCTTATGTTGTTTTCATTCGCAACAAGAGGTGCAGATATAAAATCGGGTACTATGTCATGCACCTGATGACGCACAACACCATGAAGAGCCTTCGCGCATAACAATTTGCGTGCGTTTTTTTGTGTAATGTCTACTTCACGACCTCCTTTTGTACTCAATTTGATAAGATTTAACTTGGACGTCGACATTTGAGAGATGAGAGCACCCATTGTCTCAGAAAGTCGCATGAAAGGTTTCATCTGAGGAATGGTTGATGAAGTCATATAGTCTACATTCATAACACCTACATAGTCCTTCTTGTCAAATACATCGCACATTTGTGTTGCAATATCACGTGCGACATTCATCTGTGCCTCTTCAGTGGATGCTCCAAGATGAGGAGTACAAACCAGATTAGGATGAGCCAATAATTTAAAAAGATTTTCTTTTGGTGGTTCACTTGTATAGACATCAAGAGCAGCACCTGATACTTTACCAGAATTAAGCATTTCCAATAGATCATCTTCGTCAATAATTCCACCACGAGAAGTATTCACAAGCATAACACCATCCTTACATTTCTGCATGGTTTCCCTATTCAATAATCCACGTGTCTCATCTGTCAATGGTGCATGCAAAGTAATCACATCAGATTTGGCCCATATATCATCTAGATCAACATATTCGATACCTAAATCCTCAAGCACATCAGCCGTCATTACAGAATCATAAGCAATAACTTTCATTCCCATTCCCTGAGCCGTCTTGGCAACGTATTGACCAATGCGACCACAGCCTATGACACCAATGGTTTTACCAGCCAATTCTGCACCCATAAATGATTTTCTGTCCCATTTACCATCTTTTACTGACATATTACCAGCGGGCAATTTACGTGCCAAATTACAAAGCAGAGAGAGTGCCAACTGGGCCGTGGAGATAGTATTTCCATCGGGAGTATTCATCACCATAACACCCAGCTTTGTCGCTGCGTCAAAATCAACATTGTCAACTCCTACTCCTGCACGTCCTACGACCGTCATGTTGGTAGCTGCATTCAAAACTTTCTCTGTCACTTTTGTTGAACTGCGAACTACCAATCCATCATATTTACCGATCACCTCGCAAAGTTCATCTTCCTTCATACTGGGTAGATAATCCACAATATGACCACGCTCCTCAAAAATATCGATACATAGTTCATCGATCTTGTCTGTGGCTAGTACACGAGCTCCACGCATGGCACTACCATGATAGCTTCTCATTGTCCGTCCTGACAACTTATGAAAATTACGCACCAGATTTGCAAACATAGTAAATTAAATATTATCAATCTTTTATCACTACACCTACGAATATATATATAAAAAAAAATTCCTGGAAAGTGTATTAACACATTGATTCAGTACTCTTATATTAAACTGCATTCTCAAAAGTAGTTTAACTAATAACCATTTCAAAATTATCATATATCGCACAGAGATAATTTGAAGAACATCGAAGATGAGGAAATCCCCAGAGAATATGTTAGGGGATTAAGACTATGTATAAAAAGACAAAACAATCTGGCTATAGGCTTAGCTTATGCGAATATGTTGTAATAGTTTGGGTGCTTTTCACAATATGCTATTATATTCTTTCATGGGTTTTCGATTCTAAACACTTGGTTCCGCCGCTTGCGAGTTGTGGACGAGCACCTAGTCGAGCTATGAATATAGTAGATCGTGACTCAGAGACGCAACCGGCTCTGCTGTATGCATTCCCAGGAGCTGGTGAAGAATGGTTGCGTTTAGTGGTGGAGTTTGCTACGGGAACAGCCACAGGCAATGTTTACACAGATCCTGGTCTAATAGACCCATTTGTAGGAGAAACTCGTTGTGATCGGCGCTTATCGATGATTTATGGTAACCCTTTGTATCTGAGTTGGTATGGTGTGCAATCTCTTGGTCAAGGAGGGTTCCGCAGTTTTAATGGGAAATGTAAGGCTGGACGTGGTAAACCTATTGGTCGTTTTCGCCGCGCTTTATTCATGGTAAGAGATCCATACGCAACTATATTTGATGAATATATGCGTTTAGCATCACGTTCAACACGTCAACGAAAACGATCGAATTCTTTTACATCATCAAGAGAAACCACGGCGACGTCTACTTTTTCACCTAACATGTTATTTTCACGATTTGATAAAGATCATTTTATTAAAACGGCTAGTTATCTTGCTTATCGATATGCAGAAGTTCATACTGATGATGACAAAGGTGGAGGTATTCTAAGACGTCTTGAAGCTGCTCAGCGTTTGGGTGCAGCCTATCAAGACGCTACAGAAGAAGATTTTTTTCTGGTGAGATATGAGGATATCCGTAATACTACAGGAGGTGCAGCTCTTGATTGGCTCGGACAGGTGATTTCATTTATCGACCCTGATCGACAGGTGTCGAAAACAAAAGGAATATTGTGGAGTGACCACGACTGGCATCGATTGGGTTGTGCTCATGTTTGGGCAAGTGGTAATGTTGACAACAATCAGGTAACTGGAATTGCTAAAAAGTATGTAACAATGCAAGATGCTTACTCGGATGAAGTATTTGTGTGTAGTTTGTGGGAAATATTTTCACACCCAGCAGTACTATTCAATTACAAACCATTTGGGAAAGCTAATTGTAATACTATGGAAATGATATTCAAGGTGAAAACTTTGGAGGACTCCCCAACCATACCCCCTTTTCAGATACATCGTGTGAATCGTCTAAACCAAAGACGTGATTACAAGCGCAAGACTGGAAAACAGGACACGTCATCGTAGGATATGCAGTAATTATGTGATTGAATTTGTGATATAAAATAATAATTGATAATAGAAAGTATTAACAACATAAAATATAAATTCTTGTTTATATTACCCATATATAATACGATCATTCCTGTAATAACATAAACTTCAATCAGAAATCAAAACTATCGCTCTGTTCAAGTTCTTCAAAACGAGGCTTCTTTGGAGAATCGTGCGATTCATCTCCAGCTCCCACACCCATTGTTCCAAAGTGGCGACTAAAACTCGAAGCTCCAGGATTCGTATTCATGTAAGAACCTTGATAATTGTGTCTACTTATTGGATGATTGTTTGATCTAGATTCCCATGTCTGTGAAGCATCCAATGGTGATAGTTGGCCTTGCATATTCATATTAGTATTCGAAGTGGCATTAGAATTCCCATACATACCATAGATGGCACTGTTATTGTGTTGAGAATATACACCAGATGGTCCAGATTCAAGGGAATGAGCCTTGCGTTTTTGAGTAGAGTCTGGTGATGGTTGTTCTCGAATTATATCTTTTTCTCTACGCGCCTTTTTAGCAGCATCAGAAAATGGGTCTCTCCAAATTGGTGAATTCTCTATGGTAGGCTCTTTCAGATCAGGAAAGAGATGTAAAAGACCATTTTTCGACATAAAAGCCCAAATTGTAGCTAATACATCTTCACCGTAACGATTGGCCTTGGATTGCCCAACACCCTCCATTTCCTCGTAATCCGATCTAGTCGAAGGGGGGTTCATAGCAATTTGCATGGCAATATTATCATTAAGAAATTGAGTATAATGAACATATGCGGTACGAAATTCGTATAACCATCGACGTAAATCTTGCTTCTGGTTTTTATCCAATCGATCATCACCTTCACCTTCCTCAATGATGTCATTGTTATCCAATACACTTGTCATAGCCTGCATGGAACGAGCTTTCGGTTTAGGTTTCATTCCTTTGAGTCTTTTACTGCTTGTGATTCGATGCGATCTAACATCGTCTTCGAAATCCGAATCAAATCCTTCAATCGTATCTTGAGTATTTCCAGCATTGAGATTTTGATGATTATACAATGTTTTACTTGAATGGATCACTGTATCACTTTTAGTAGCTTTTTTATTTGCTGTCATTGCCTTTACCTTTGTCTTTTCCATTGTTGATTTCTTTTTAACATTGGGAGAATCATCTTTAATTTCTACCACATCAATCATTTGTTGTGTGTCTAATTGTTCCTCAGAACACGACATATGACTTGTCTTGGCGACACCACGAATTTGAAGCTTAACAGATAACTTACCATTCATTAGATCCAGTGCTCGAGGGCCAGGAATGAGTATCTCAGAAGCAATAGTTCGACCTAATACTTGATGACTTATCAATTTTACCTCAATAAAACCTTCGCACACACATATATTAATGAGACGTTCAAGATAATCAGCAATACTTTTCATATCAAAAGACTGAATTTTCACACAATCATAACATTTCATATCTTTTGCCTTGGAACTCTTAAGCAGCTTCAGTAGTCTTGCGGCATTCAAATCCTGCAGTTCCTTTCCTTTTACCTGATATAGAACATCTATAATAGCTTTTGCAGGTTCAGTACAATCTCGATCAATAATAGAGTCAGGATGGGAACAATTATCACATGTGCCATGACATTCTTCGCGTGGAAATGCTTCCCCAAAGTATTTGAGTAACATCACACGACGGCACTCTACATCATTAAGACAAAATTCATGACATCGCGCTAAACTTATAACACCCCTGTCCACAGTTCTACTATCAGCAATCTGAGCATTTAATTGCTGCTTATCGGCTCCATTCCAAAATAATATACAATCAGAGACATTGCCATCCCTACCAGCACGTCCACTCTCTTGATAATAATTTGTGAGACTTTTCGGCATACTGTAATGAATAACATAACGGACATCTGGCTTATTAATACCCATACCAAAAGCAATGGTAGCTATAATGACTTTGATATCACCCTTACTCCATAGCCGTTGACGTCTATCTTTTTCATTCTTATTGACATCTGCATGATACCATGTTATCTTACCAGCCATGAAAGGCAACAATTTAATCAAGTCTTCAGTCATTTCTTCTGCTTTTCTCTTCGAATTAACATAAAGTATACCCGTAAAATCTCGCCGATCTTTAATATATTGTGCCAAGTCATCGTATTCGCTTTTACCTTTCTTTCTTCCTTTTATTCGCACTTCATACCGAATATTGGGACGATTGAAACTTTGTTTATGTACAAATGGCGATCGCATTCCAATTGTACGAATGCTATCTTTGATGACATCCTCATTAGCCGTTGCAGTCAGTGCCATTATAGGAACAGATGGGTATTCTTGACGTAATTTTCTTAGTTCAAGATAATCAGGACGAAAATCATGTCCCCATTGTGACATACAATGTGCTTCATCGATCACGAAACGAGATAATAAACCTGATTTCGCTAGCTTATGAAAGGCTTCTCGTACTCCATTGTTCTTATGAAACATTTCTGGTGTAATGTAAAGAAGTTTTGGTTCATCATCACTTCCACGAATTCGGAACAAATTACCTACACTCATACTATGTGGCCCTGGAGCTACATTTGCTGCAGCCATATAACACGCTTTAACATAAATCTCATTCAATTGATCTACTTGATCCGTGATGAGACTCACAAGAGGACTAAACACTACTGCAACACCTGGTGTACACCACGCCGGTAACTGATAAACCATTGATTTTCCACCACCAGTAGGCATTAAACAAAAAACATCTCGACCTTTCAAACCTTCTTGGATACACTCTTCTTGTCCTAATCGAAATTTTGAATGACCAAAGACCTTACGGACTTCTTCTCTGTAATCCTTAATATCCTGTTGAACAATATTTCTGCGAGTAAATTCATTTTCACTTTGTTGTGCAAAATCTTTGTCTTCCCATTCAAAAAAATCACAACCAGAGCCTTCTACGTTACGATCCTTATTGCGACAACAGAAGAACACCTGATTGAGTGAACGTTCCTGACGACTAGTAAATCGTCTAGTTTCAAGACCACATCCACACACAGGTGCTGCTTGAGCTGTAGCCATTCTAACATTTGAATAATCAGAATGTGCAACCACATCAATCCCTCCACCGTATCCAGCACCACTGTAGTCAACGGCTGGAGCATAAGAACTATGAGCGCGACTAGCGATTTCCTGTGGCATATGTGACCAACTGTTAATCATTCCACTACAATAATCGTTATTTTGTGTAAAAGAATTTGTATTCTGGTTTCCACTAAATACTGCTCCAGCATTATTAACACTCTGTAAATCCATTATACGATCCTCCAAATCATCTCTCTGCTTTTTTAGCGCTGCTCGTTCTCCACCTTGTGCTGACTTAATTTTCTGATTCAATGTATCGAGTTCTGCATCCAGTCGTTCAATCTCCATCTGTTTATTGACACCGTCTGGTTGTACTGACTTATACATATAGCTGTTGCAATTGGCTTTAGTATTGGCATGAACATCACTCGTAGCGGCATAATCTGTCACTTGGCGCTTTTGATGTGGAACTGGCGCGGAAGATGAAGAGTATAGTGTAGCAGAGGCCGTTTTCATACGTTCAAATACATTAACTGTTGAATGGACCGATTGTTGCTGATTGGTTTGTTTCTGCTGTTGTTGTTGGGCTTGTGCCTCTATAGCTGCATCCATGTCGAACGCAAGTAAAGCATCATCATCCAGCATGCTCAAATCTACCGTCTCTGGTGGAGCCCTTGACGTGTTGTGGTAAGGAGCAGAAATATTTCCAGGTATTGAAGCAAAAGCTGGAGCGGGTTTTGTTGTGACTGTAGACGACAAGGACGAAGAAGATGGTGCGTGAGCAGGAACTTGAGCTAAACGATTCTGCATGCCACGAGCAGGGGAGTCTTGTAGACGAAAACGCTCCAACTCCACTTGTCCTCCGGCTGATACGGAGCTTATTGCGGCATCACGTATACGCAGACTCGCAATTGTGGAGAAGTCGAAGGAATAACTCTTCACATCAGGTGGAATATAGCTCTCGTTCGCTTTTGGCGCATAGCTGAAGGAGCTATTCAGTGCCACCGTCCTATTCTCCTTGAACCAAGCTATTTGTTCTTCAATATTCGTCTTCATATTATCCCATTCGGTCTTATCCCATTTCTAGTACTTAAATTTAATTTAATTATGCTTAGGAGAAACTACGTGAATTGGGAACCGGGTTTACCATAATTCGCGGATTTGTCCAAATCGCTTCGAAACGATTTAAGATTTTTAATATAGCCATTAGGCACTTAGTGAAAAATGTCAGATTCATGAATTTCCTTCTGTTGTAAGATTTAAAAAAATGCTTTTTGTAATTCCTCCACTCCTCCTTTGGTTCCTTTTCCCTCCTTCCTTTTTACCTCACTCCACCTCATCATCTCAACTGTACTATGCTCCACACCTAATCACCTTCAACGCATCTAATTATATTTACTTTTGCTTATAACTTTCTCTTTTGAGCCTTATATTCGCCTGTGACAATAGCATGGTCTCGCTCGAAAGGTTCTAGTGTGACCTGCTCCTTAGGTTTGAGGCCTTCAGCTTTGAGTACTTGTGCTTCACGAGCGAATACTTGTTCTGGTGCTGCCGTAGAGTCAATACAAGACGCTTTGATTGAAACTACAAAACCTCCACCATTTTTGAGGAAATAAGATGCATTGAGTGCTACAATACGGCCTTGATCCGGCTGCGCAACATCAGCAAATATACAATCTACCATACCCATAAGCATACGATATTTGAGAGGATGTCGTGCATCTTCAATGATTGGAATGATATTTGTGCGACTTTTAGCCATATTTATCAAATCACGACCCATGCGATGAGCAAATTCCACTGCATACACTGTACCCTCGGGACCCACTATATCAGAAACATGACTAACAGTGGTACCGGCTGAAGCACCAAGATATAACACACGAGAACCAGGTCCCATGTATGTACTTTGAATGCCAGCAAGAATACCAGCTGCTAATTTCGATCGAAAAGGATTCCACACGCGATATTCAATCTTGACTGGGTTGCCATCAGCACCCGCTGGTCCATCTATCTGGATACGCTTCTCACCATACACATCTTTACCTGGTGTCGAGTTCAGAGTAACTAGAGCATCCTCCTTGGAGCGTGCAATAAAGACACCAGGATGTCGATGGGGTTCGACGACAACTTTGGCACCGCCAGGCAAACCACGGCCGCCACCACCACGTCCACCGCCTCGTCCTCCACCACGACCGCCTCCTCGTCCTCCACCACGACCGCCTCCTCGTCCACCATCTCGTCCTCCTCGTCCACCTACGATTATGATTATGATTATGATCATGATATGATTTTGATATGATTTGAGTCAAAATAGATTATAAAATGAACATAAATTATCGAAGTAATGAACCAAAATGAATAAATAATATTATGAAGTGAAGTGTTGATTGAGAAAATGAAAGAAAATAACGGATTAGTTGGCATTTTGGTCACATAAAAGCAAAACATATGCAACGAGAGCATTATTCACACAGAACATAACAAACAAGGGCCATCCTGGTGTAATTACCACAAGGCATCCCAGGGTGGCCAGCGATACAAGACACGAGAAATCCTACCTCTACCGCCTGGCGAGAAACCACCACGACCCCCACGACCTCCTGAACCTCCTCGTCCACCGCCTCGTCCACCGCCTCGTCCACCAAAACCACTCATAGGTCTGATTTAATAGGTTTAATATACCATAGTCGCCATGGTGGAGGCCTTTCTCTAGGCAAATCGATCCCAGTGTATGCTTAATTTATTTGCCAAACAAAAGGCCAACTGCTGATTCATGATTGATTCGGAGTTATTATTTTCTTAATCATATGCATTGCAAAATGATAAATTCTGCAATAAGAAAAACTTCAGCACGTTTGGTAAGTTGATGAATCCTATAAGTGATAATTTAAGACCTGATTATGAGGCTTGTGTTGATTTTCATGAAATTCGTTCCGATTGATTTTAATCTAATAAATCTTGATATTCTTGTTCTTCTCATTATTAAGGTGCAACGATCTCACTACTCCCGGACGAGTCTAGCGGGTGCTGCTGTGTATGGAGAGACAAATGGTAAAATAGCTGATGATATTACAAGTAAATATACAATCATTGATCACGACTACGATGCGGTAGTTGTTGGTGCAGGAGGAGCCGGTCTACGTGCTGCTATGGGTTGCGCTGAGGCTGGTTTTAAAACTGCTTGCGTTACGAAGCTTTTTCCTACGAGGTCACATACTGTGGCAGCACAGGGAGGTATTAACGCAGCATTGGGTAATATGACAGAAGATGATTGGCGTTGGCATATGTACGATACTGTGAAAGGTAGTGATTGGTTGGGTGATCAAGATGCTATTCACTATATGTGTCGTGAAGCACCTCGTGCGGTTCTTGAATTGGAATCTTATGGTCTTCCTTTTTCACGTACCGAGGATGGTAAGATTTACCAGCGTGCCTTCGGTGGTCAATCACTTGACTATGGTAAAGGTGGTCAAGCCTATAGATGTGCAGCTGCTGCTGATCGTACAGGACATGCAATGCTTCATACCCTCTATGGTCGTTCTTTAGCATTCAATACCACTTATTTCATTGAATACTTTGCATTGGATTTGATCATGCAGGATGATCGATGCGTCGGTGTCATCTGTCTCAATATGGAAGATGGTACACTTCATCGTATCAAAGCTAATAACACTGTATTAGCTACAGGTGGTTATGGTCGTACTTATTTCAGTTGCACATCAGCACATACTTGTACAGGTGATGGCAACGCCATGGCAATGCGCGCAGGTATCCCCGCACAAGATCCCGAATTTGTTCAATTTCATCCAACTGGTATCTATGGTGCAGGTTGTCTAATTACCGAAGGATGCCGTGGTGAAGGTGGAATTTTACGTAACTCTGAAGGTGAGCGTTTTATGGAACGTTATGCACCATCCGCCAAGGATTTAGCCAGTCGTGATGTTGTCAGTCGTGCCATGACCATGGAGATAATGGAAGGACGTGGCGTTGGAAAGAATCGAGATCATTGTTTTCTTCATCTTGATCATCTACCCCCTGATCTATTAGCGGAACGTTTACCCGGTATTTCTGAGACTGCTGCCATTTTCGCTGGTGTGGATGTCACTAAGGAACCTATTCCTGTTCTACCTACTGTACATTACAACATGGGTGGTATTCCTACCAATTATTTGGGTGAAGTCATATCGCCGACTAAGGATGATCCTGAACGTGTTGTACCTGGTCTATTTGCTGCCGGTGAAGCTGCATGTGCAAGTGTACATGGTGCGAACCGTTTGGGTGCTAATAGTCTGTTAGATATTGTTGTCTTCGGTCGCGCATGTGCTATGCGCATTGCTGACATAGCTAAACCTGGAGACAAGGTCCCTGATCTTAAACCAGGTGCTGGTATGCAGAGTGTTCAAGATTTAGATAATATGCGCTATTCAAGTGGAAGTAGATCTACTGCATCTATTCGTATGGAAATGCAAAATGTAATGCAGGCAAATGCTGCCGTGTATCGTACACAGGAGACCTTAGCCAAGGGTAAAGGCCTTATTGATGAAACTGTAGCGTCGTTTAAAGACGTAGGCGTAACCGACAAGAGTCTTATCTGGAATACTGATTTAGTAGAAACCCTAGAATTGCGTAACTTATTGGCATGCGCATCAACTACCATGCATTCTGCTGAGGCACGAAAAGAATCTCGCGGTGCTCATGCTCGTGAAGATTTTCCTGATCGTCTGGATGATACTTGGATGAAGCATACTCTCGCATTCTTTGATACTGATGAAGGTAAGACGACTATTGATTATAGACCAAATCATCACTACACTTTAGATGAAGATGAATGCGCTGTTGTTGCTCCAGTCAAGCGAGTATATTAATGTTAAGTTGCATAAAAATAATTATCTAGTCTCCTACTCTAGTCCTATTTCTATGACTATTCCTCCTTGTAGCTAGTGTAATTAAACTCTCTACAAAAAGCCTAGTAAGTATTTATATGAATTATATTACGTATGTTGAGACTTCGCATCCTTTAGTACCGTTTTGATTATATCAAGAGCCGCATCCCCGAATTCTTGTTCTTCAAAGGCATTCTGCATAAGAACGAACACATCACCTAACACATTGCTTACTTTATCCTTTGATTCGCTTCGGATTGTATCTATTTGTTTTCGTAGTACATCCATCTTATCTTGACCATCACTTATACGTTCAAGTAGGCCCGATTGTTTCTCTAAAAGTCCTGTCTTTTCATCAACTAATCGATCATTTCGTTCTTGTAATTTATCCAAACGTTCACGTGCTTTATCAAGTGCTTCTTGTACCTTCGGATCAGGTTGTGATGATGCAACCATATTACTTTGCATCTGTGAATGTGATTGTATTTTAGCTTCGGCATCACGTAGTGCCTCTTTCATGTCGCGGTATTCACCCAGTAAGTCTTGAATGGTCTCTACAGCTCCTGTGTAAGATACATCTTTATCATTATCAGAATTTGTACTCGATGATGATATAAGAGCACGAGGTGGTGGTGACAAGACTTCCTGCTTCTGTTGCTGTGGTTGCATTGCCATATTCATGTTCATACCCATGCCCATCGATTGCATGATCTGTTGCACTTGCCAAGCCTGCATACCTCCACCCGATGACGCTGCAACACTATCAATTTTACCTTGCAATTGTGCTACAGATATTTGTAAAGAAGATAAAGCTGTTTGCATTTGTATGAAATGTTTCTCTGCTGCTGTTTCACTAAGAAGACCAGATAAATCAATCGAAGCTGCAGGTGATGTGTAATACGCTACAGAGGAAGATTCTGTATTAATAACAGCATCTGAAGGAACTTCCATTGACTTATTTGTAGGTTCCACACTAGGTCTTCTTGAGTTACGTCGTTGTGGTACTACAGGTACCGGAACTGGCTTAGGGGTAGCCGTAGTAGTAGATTCAAAGACGGGTGTAGTATCTCCAGCCACTATAGCCTTAGCCTGCACTTGAGCAACTGGTTCCGCTTCTAGCTCTGACTGTGGCTCTGACTCTGTCTCGAAGTTTCCGTCTGAGCTTGGATATACATCGTGATAACTAAAGTCATTTTTCTGTTCCTCTTGATTCTGATTTTGATTCGTTTCAGGTTCTTCATATGTATAAGAGTTAGTCCTTGGTCTTTCACTCTTCTCTGCCGATCCGAGCATGGGGTTGACACCATTATTCAATGCTGCTGCTAATGCTCCACCAGCACCACCACTTTGAATTGCAATACGAGCCATACGCTCTTTTAATGCCAATTTCTTAGTATCTTCTGGTGACTGTGCCTTTACCTTCATCCGTGTCTCAGTCTTGGTATCTCCAGCACTAAAAGGAACTCTTGTTGAAACGGGTCTTTCTTTCTCTTTCTCTTTCTCTTTTTCCTTGTCTTTCTTCTTTTCCTTGGATAAAGATTTGGTCTTTGTTTTGATCACACGCACTTCAACAAGCATCCAAGAATCAGGACGTGCACGCGCCGTGATATCAGCATTTCCCTCATAAGTACGTCCTGTTGGTATACCAATCAATGCTACATCGCCCTCCCGATATCCAACCAGTGCTAGACCAAGACCACCCAATGGCTCCTCAGTCTCTTGTTCAACTTTCAATTTAATCTTTTCTTTTTCTTCCGATAGAGATAGAAGTGGTGTGGAAACAAGCACCTCATTCGCATATACATGACTTGCAGGTACCTCCCATACACTATAAAGGATACCTGCCAATGAACCTTCAGTAAGTGTAGGCAACGACTGGTCCAATACATCTCCAGCCCAATCTACCAATCCACATATCGGGTGATCCATAAACTCTGCTCCAGTCGTTGTGGCATGTTGACCTGCTTGTACTCTCACCGTCATAAGTGCTCGTAACATTCGAGTCATTTCATCTTTGGCCAGAAAGTGCAATGATAATGGAACTTGTTGTTGTTCAGATGGTACTAACACTGTACCATGAAAAGATATATACAAACTTGATATATTGTATGTAAATTTCGGCGTCACAGGAGTGCATGACCAGTGCTTTTGCTGACCGTCGTACACGAGCAGGACATACTTCGCTCCTGATCCAATAACAACACATCCCATCACTTGACCATCAGCACATGCTTCATATCCACCAGTTACAGTATTTATTGTGTATAATCGAACAGTAGCCGATGCCAAAACCTTGCTTTCACCAGGTTTTTGTTCAAGCTCTGAAGATTTTGTAGAAGTCGACGGAGATTCCGGCTCATTTACTTCAACTGCTGCAGATGCAACATCACTTACACGTTCTTCTCCATCTTGATCTTCACTCGGGTCTTCAGATTTAGCTTTGCTCTGCTTTGTCGGTTTTTTCTTCCTCTTTGAAGGCTCTTTTGGTGCAGTGTATTTCAGAGCGGAATTATCATCCTCAGTTTCCTCTTCTTCAGTAAAAATTGCACCAAGTCGACTACTCATGTCTTTTATCTAAGATAATACACCAATGGTCCTAATTATTCGAATCTGGTATAATATCTTTGAGATATACACTGGTAGATCGCTTCCTGATTTTTGTGAAACTGTTCGTTTTGGCGTAGTGTAATACTGCTATGTTGCCTTTCGGCAAAAAGACAACGATTCGTGAGAAATAGAGTTTTATATTGTAAATGAGTTTGCTTAGTCTTACTTTTATCTTATTGTTATGTTTATATGTACAAAATACCGTATCATTTCACGGTAGTGAGGTTGTGAGGAGGTTAGAAAAAAAATCAATGACGCATGTGAAAGTGGACGGGACAATGGGCCTTGAGTTGCGTGGAGAAAGTAGACTATATATGGCTGGACGCAATGGTGGGCGTACTGGTATGCGAAGAGGTCGTGGTGGAGGTCGTGGTCCGCGGCTTTCGAAAGAGCCGAAGGATGATGTAGTGCAAGTGACTGGAAAAGTGATTGAATCTCTGCCCAATGCCATGTTTCGCGTAGAAGTAGAACCATCGAAACAGATAGTGCTAGTAACCGTATCTGGAAAAATTCGTAAAAATTTTGTCCGTATTGTTGTTGGAGACTCAGTGGTATGTGAATTATCGGCTTACGATCTCACACGAGGACGCATTACGTATCGTAACAAGAATTAGGAGACGAAAACAAAGGAGAGAATAGAGTAGGGGCTTGGTAACAGTAGTTGTAGATGTAGACGTAGACGTAGTATTCATATCATCTGTTTAAATTAAATTTACATTCATTCGAATAATCATTGTATCATATAAAAACGATAAATTCTCTCTCATATACTTTAAACACATTGGTCTTCGTCACTGTCAAATTTTCCAAAGCCCTCGGGACTCATGCTCATTGAGTCTCCTCCTTTCTTCTTGCGACGCACTTTGCGTGTCGAATTGGGTGTACCACTATGACCACTTTTTACCTTCATTACACCTATTGAAAGAGTGTTTGCTGATGGAGATAGAGATGGAAACATGGAACGCTGTAGCTCCGGTTTTGATTCTGTCTTGGGTTGAACTTCTGGTTTGAGCTTCAGTTTGCATTCCCATTCTGGTCTCATCTCAGATTC
>JACKZZ010001772.1_pt1 | contig 42040 bp, 51 predicted proteins | sample 8027871 | NCBI WGS metagenome assembly JACKZZ01 (sample SAMN15724774, study PRJNA655200) | protist metagenome | isolation source: fluorescence activated cell sorting (FACS) single amplified genomes of... | place: USA: West Boothbay Harbor, Gulf of Maine | collected 2000-07-19
GGCGAAACATTATCTCACAAGGATTTAGTCACACTTCAAGGGTGGGAAAGTTTCATTTGGGGTAAAGATACTAATTTTTCTGACCTTGATGTTATGATTGGGAATATGGTCAATCCTCCCATCATTGAGAATATGCTAAACAATTTAGTACCAACAGACCACGAGTGGGTGTAAATATGAGAACAAAGAATGAAATTGAACAAAGGCTTGCCGGAGAAATGAACGCACTGACTATTGAAACCCTGCGGTGGGTGCTTGACACGCCAAACTGCCCCATGTGCGGAATCAGTACGAGAAAACAAATTGAGGTGGAAGTACATATGGGTGAAGTTAGTACGGCATATTTAGAGGAAAAGTATTCTTGGCCGGTCGGTACAGTGATGACTCACATGGATGACCATGTGGACTACGACCCCGAAGAAGCGAAACATATGGAATCCATGCGATACGAGAGTATAAACACACTTGATGCGGCACAGGACATTGTTAGCCGTCTTCTCGGATGGCTTGATGAATTGGAGGCCGTGAAGGATAGCGGCGGAGGTATTACCTCGGAATGGGTAACTGATGCGGCTAAACTTGTTGCACAGGCGAACACTTCCCTTCGTCTTGTCGGACAATTGAAGAAAGAAATAGGTGTTGATTCACAATTGCTTTTAGCACAAAAGCAAATGGATGGAGTCATGGGTGTGCTTGTAAATACTCTCCGTGACCAACCACAAATACTTGACATGATAGAGTTACAGGTGGCCGCATTGAAGCCGCCGACCCATGTTCAAGATGTTGATTTTGAGGTGATGGATTGAGGAAGTGGAGAAGTGGCTCGGCCAAAACATTCTACGCTCGCCCGATTAAAAAAATAGAGTACCCAATACTCATCAAGGCTATGATTGAAGACGGACTCCATGCAGAAATTACTGATAAGGGAATAGTATGGTATTACGGTGATTACCAAATACACACTAAGTCTGTGCGAAAGGTTTGGGGTTTAAGCATTCACCAATTCCGAAGTTTCCAAAGTCACATTTTTGAAAAGAATCCGTTTGGTGGTTACTATGAAGGGAATAATTATCTTAACGAGTGACGAGCGAGCATACCGTCAAGGTGCAGTCATTGAGACAGGTGCTTTCAGTCATCCCCCGACGAGGGAAGACATAACCTACATCGTGCATTTGCGTAAAGTTACCGAAAAGGAAATCAAACGATGGATTGACATTGTGGGCTACCGACTTGTCATCGTGATTGACAAACTACCAACTCTCTCAAGTGCAATTAAGGAAGAAATAATAATTGACAAATCTCTACTTGTCGGTAAACCAAATCACAAAAAGCAAATTGATGCGTTGTTCCGGTGGACGGACAGGCAACGAGTACACAATGCTTTCAAAGGAATACCAATACCTCTTGCTGTATCATTTTTACGGGAAAACAAAAGGGATGATATGCACCTATGGCGATTGCTTGCTGATGTGCAGTACACACTCCCGACAGAATATGCGGAAGCCGTGATGGTGTACTCTATCAAGCCTTCAAGAGTCACCGTCAAGTGGCCCAAGAAGAAGGCCAAGCAGGATGAGCGACCAACCATCTTCCGAGAGTCCGATGTGTATTGGAAGGAAATAATCACCGCCGACAAGAAGGTTCGCAATACCGTTAGGTCGGAAAACATTGAAAGGCTTCCTAAGTCCGTCAAGAAACGGAAAGAGAAGGTTTTGGAATGGTTTTGACTTATGGGGATATTTCTTTTATTTTAACAGTACTATTCACTTATGGTTGCTACGCCTACACCAAGCACCATCACCGAGTTACCCGATGGAAAATTCAACAAATAGAGAACGGTAATTACGAAGGCTCACCTACCTACGAAGGACAGGCCATGCCGCACGACATGAACGCTCTCATGTGGTATGACCTATAATTATTCGGTACGCTTAAATTAAGTGTAAAGGTAAGGCTAAACATGAGCGCAACGAACAGTCGGATTCGGCGCGCTATCCTTGACCTTCTGTGGGAACATGGGCCGATGACCAAAGAAGAGGTTGCCGCTTGTCTTGGGCAACATCGTGGTGTCGCACATATTCCTTCCCCCCATTCCCTATCGGCTCTATTGTGCAAGTCCCACTCAATTATTGTTATCGGAAAAAAAGAAGTGCAGAATATCGTCGGGGCAAAATCTAAACACGCACTTTACGACATTGACCGAGAGGTTGTTTTACACAAGTCCGAAATCAAATACATTAGGGAGCCTTCAACGATGACTCCGAAAGAGAAATCCGCCTCTCGCAAATGTGAATGTGGTCGCACACGCATTTTTCCAATCAACACTGACGAATGTTTGTCATGCTCCCGAACAGGCGTTTAGTCGCTACCGGAACCTTTATAAGCCCTGCCGCCTATTGGTATATAGAGGCAGAGAAAGATGCGAGCGAAAACAGTACCCCATGTTGAATATGAAGTTTTGAAGGAAGTGTTGAATAACATTCCTTTGGAAGACCTACACGATGCTATGGTGGCTGACGAAACAAGTGAGAAGCGATTTAGTACGGGCGCAGGTAATGTAGCCAAACTCATTCGCAACCTCATGGTTCGTCGCCAACACCGCTTGCCTCACGACCACGCCGAATACAAAGCAAAGGAGGAATGAAGAATGATTGACACAGACAAATACGAAGGGCATACAGAAGCACCTTGGACATTATACCATAGAGCAGGTGGTAAACCTACGATTGCGGGTAAATTAAGTGAAGTGGATTGGAAACTCATAGCAGACTCACCACTTCTCTTAGCAGAAGTCATGCGGTTGCGTGAAGAGAAAACTTTCCTATGGGAAACTTATCTCAAAGAAAGCGCAGAAGTCAAGCGGTTGCGTGAAGCGATTCAGCAAATCATAGAATATAACGAGGGTGTTGATGTTGACATGTTCGGTTCACAAGTATCGGACAAATTGAAGGAGATGATTGAATGATTGACACAGACAAATACGAAGGACACACACCTGCTGATGATTGGGAAAGTCATTTGATAGATGCTCTATTTGAAACGGAGTTTCCAATGACTTATGCAGACAACCAACTAATGACAGACGCACCAAAACTTCTCGCAGAAGTCAAGCGGTTGCGAAAAGGAATTAAAGAAGTGATTCAACACTTGACTTATCCTGCTAAATATGATAAAGAAGTACAAGAACAGACTGATAAACTAAAGGAGATGATTGAATGACTGTAAAGAGAAGTCCATACCGTGTCGGACAGAAATTGTCCGTTGAACAATTCAAAGCGCAATCCCCACGATTCAACCACAAAGCCTTCCCAACAGGCACAGGTGGTTTTGTCGTAAAAGAAATCAACAAGACCAACCACGCAAGCGGCGGATATTTGTTTACCGCCGAGTCGGTTCGTAATGTTGATGGGCAACGGTTGAAGGCTTCGTGGATGGTGACATTCCCATCCTTCCGCCGAAGTACCGTCAAGACCGCTTACTACACATCACTTCGTTTTTTGGACAGGTGATGGTTTCACGGAGAGCCAAGAGGAAAAGCCCTTTAAGCCCTCAATCGGAGCAACAATCAGCGAGCAACGAAAACTTGTGGACAGTGACGAGCGACAACATAAGATGGTACTTGCAGACTTTTTGGAGGAATGAATATGGATTTTGAAAATTTTACATCAATGCTTGATGACCTCAAGTACTTTAACCGACTTAACCGCCATGAATTTTGCGAGTTATTATTCCCCCAAACCGAACAATACTACCAAGACGATAAGTGGGATTCTTGGGTGGACAACCCACTTCATTTCCTATGGGGTTGTTCTTACGATAAATTAGAAATCCTAATTGACTACATCAATGAATGCAAAGGTGAATAAAATGAAGAGAATAGCAATCACTTGTAAATCGTGTGGACGGAATGACTTCAAAGCCGACCTTCGTATGTACGCTACCAAGAGAAATGAAATGGCTTTGACCTGTAATTATTGTGGTATCTCTTTGAAGTTTAGGGTAGGTGATGAGAAGTGAATAGAATCTCTCGTTACTTTACAGAAAAAGTATTGCGTCAAAAGGGATTGAAAATGTGTTCTCTCTGTGATGAAGAAGTGATTTCAACACAAGAACATTCGTGCATCTATTGTGAAATGTCGGCCAAGTGGGGTGTTGTTTGATGGCTGAACCACCACATCTAATGTGTCCCGAATGCGGCAAGTACAATTGGTTAGTACAACCAATGCCTAACAGTTACAGAGTTTACTGTAATTGTTCCGACTGTAATTTCCGAATACTCTTGAAACCGGAGGTGACGGTATGAATGAAAAATGTGAATGCACGATGGGTTTCATGAGGCACGAAATAATTAACAACAAGTGTGTTGATTGCTTCAAGCCTATATTTGAGAGCGTGGAGGTGACAGCGTGAAGGAAGAAGAGGATTTTTATGTTGAATGTATAGCATGTGGTTGGATTGTACTGTCCCGTCAATCATGTGATTGTGTGGAGGTGACAGCGTGATTTGGGCTAATGAATACAGACCTACTTCCCTTAACGCCATCGTGGGACAGGATGCCCTCGTTGCCGAGTTAATGCAGGTCGTCGTCGGTGAAATGCCGATGCAACACTACATCTTCTATTCCCCCGAAGCCGGTACGGGAAAAACTTCTGTTGCTAATGCTCTTGCTTCCGACTTGGACTATCAATTGGTTGTGTTCAATGCTTCATCCAAGCGAGAGCGAGGAATTGAATTTGTTGAAGATACAATCATTCCCATGACCCGAAGTGGTATTAAGGAAAGAATCTTTTTGCTTGATGAGGCCGACCAATTGACCGATGCCGCACAGTCGGCACTGAAAGGTGTTATTGAAAACGCCAACGGTTACTTTATCCTTACTTGTAATCGCCTACCAAAGGTTTCTCGTTGGCTCCAATCACGGTGTCAAGTACGAACCTTCAATCCTATTCCTCATGATGACATGGTAAACCAATTGACAAAGATAGCCGTTGATAACACCCCCGACATTTCCAAAGCATCAGTTAATGTTATCGCAAAAGCACATCAAGGTGATTTGCGAAACGCCATAGGTGCTTTGCAGACTTACTGTAACATGAAAGGTCGGGATGCTGAAATGTTCCTTGACTCTCTCACCGCACCAAACATTGATTTCAAAAGATTCTTGCGACTTTGTTTCGTTGAGAAGTCCTACGAAGACGCGGTCAATATTTTCAAAGGAGAAGTCCGTCACCAAGTCCGTGACTGCTTTTCTTTTGCCGTAAAAGGAAGTGCGAATACTGATTCCAAGATGAAAGTTATTGAAGCCGCAATCACGGCTGAAAGAGACTTACTGAATGGTGTTGATGAAGAAGTGGTACGCCATAACTTCATCCGAATGTTGGTCGGAGGGAGCCAACAATAACCTTTATAACCCCTCAAAAACAGGACAAAATACACAGGAAGTGATACAATGGTAGCATACGAAGACATGTTGAAGAAAGTGGCCGCACAGGTCAAAGCAGACGAAAGCGCACTTGCGGCAAAGGCCGACTTGGTACTCTCACAAGAGGGTGCTGGTTGGGAAGCCGCCGGTAAGAATGAAGAACAACGAAAGACACTTGCCCTCCGTGTGGCGGCTCGTCAATTGGTTGCTGAAAAGGCTAAACTATCCCGAAGCGGTGCTACGGCATACGAGGGAATGTTTGTCAATGTGCCTCGTGAAAAGGATTGGGCTAAGATGGCTTACAATAAGATGAAGAAGACTCTATCCGCTATGCCGGACATGGAGGCTCGTCTTTCTCTTGTCTCTCAAGGTGCAGTCGTTCTTTACGAGAACAACCATGACGGTACTTACACCCGTCACGCCAACCCATCTTTGCTCAACCGTCAATCGTTTGAAGAAGGTGTCTCATCCACAGAAATTTCATCAGTCCCACCACGACACATTGAATTGGATGCAAACACACTCTTCTCTTTAATTTGGGATAAAGATAATATGCACTTCGCCAACGGAAATGACAATTTCAAGTACGGTTCAAACCGCCCGCTTGAAGAACCCGACCGTTCTTGTTTATTCATGGGTCGTAAGGCCGGTTCAAATGATGAACCTTCCCTACACTCATTCCGCTTCAACGGTGCTTTGGCTAAAGAGTCATGGCCTACCTTCGTCACCGGAACCATCGGTATGAAGCCCGCTAACCGTGAAGGAATGGCTTACGGTACGAAGGTCACGGCCTTCTCCGCCGACGCTAACTTGTCCGGTATTTTCTCCGGCCCACCTCTCGCTATGAGTGATGACGGCCCAAGCGGTATCGTTGCTGATTGGCTCGGTGCTACCTTGCTCCCCTCCCTCTCCGAATGTCACACCGCATATGCGGCTCTTGGTGACAAAGAGAAGTGGGACACCGTTTTCGGTACTGTCGTTGAAGTGGTTCACATTGACCCACGAGACAAGGGCGGTTTCGTTATCACTCTTGGGGACACGGATATTATGTCCGACGCTCCACCCATTGAATTGTATGTTTCCGCTAAAGAAGAAGGTGAAGTGGATTTCGGCGTTGGTTCGGAATTGCTCGTCATCGGCTCTCCGTGGATGACTCGTGATGGTGAGGCTCGCTTCATGTCATCCGCTTGGTGGTGCATGAACGGTATTGAAACTCTATCCGACATTCCTTCGGAAGAAGGCGACGGATGGGATGCTTGATTCTTTAGGGGGAATACTATTTGGAAGACAATGTAATTCACGGTAAGAATGCAAGGGAGGCGTTGCTAAATGCAATCACCCTCGTTGGTAATTCTGTCATAGGTACTCTTGGCCCTAATGCAAGAACAGTCCTTGTTCAACATGAAGGTCATCCTCCATCCGTTCTCAACGATGGTGTCAAAATTGTATCTTCTATCCGTTCATCCGACCCTGCCGTTCAAGTGGGAATTGAATTGTTTAGACAAGTCGCTCTTGAGGCACAACAGGCTTCGGGCGACGGGACGACGACCGCCACACTTATTGCTCAATCACTGTGCAAGCATTACTTCAATTCCGAAAACCCTGTAACTGATGCCGAAGATTTGAAAAACCTTTTAAGAAGTGCCGTTGAAGAATTGGAACAGTTATCAACCCCTATTGATATGGACGACGAAGAATTGGTTCAGTTAGAAGCGGTGGCTACAATCGCCTCTAACAACGACAAGGAATTGGGTGTACTCATAACCGATATGTTCCAAACAATCGGTGCTGATGGCCTCGTCAATCTTAAGGTTGGTTCGGAAGAGTATTGTTATTGGGAAAGTGTTTCGGGAAGTGAAATACCCTCGTCTTATGTTTCTCCTATGATGTGTAATACAAACAAGAGAACATTTGAACAGGACAACCCACTTTTTATTATCACAAAAGAAGTTATTGAAGACTTTGATGACTTGACACCTGCTCTTGAGGTAGCCATTGAAAACGGTCGCCCTCTTGTTATTATTTGTCAAGACATAAAGGGCGTTGCTCTATCTAATTTAATCGCAAATGTAGTGGGTGGTGTTGTGAATGCTTGTGCAATCCGCATCCCTCGCAACGACTCCGATGAATGGTTTGAGGATTTGAACGCTCTTGTCGGTGGTAAGATTTTCTTCTCAAGTGAGAAGGGAACGGGTATCGCTAACGCCGTTGCCGGTGAAGGACAATTCGGTTCGGCTGAACGAATCGTCGTCGGTCAAGACACAACAGTTATTGTTGCGGGAAAGAAAAGTGACGAATTAAAAAGTCACCTTGTCGGATTGAAAGAACAGGCTGAATCGGCCACTCATCCATTTTTACAGGAAAAGTTATTGACCCGTCATGCTCGTTTGGATAGCAACATGGCTTCAATTTACATCGGTGGTTTCTCCGAAGCGGAAATCCGTGAAACACGAGAACGGGTTGATGATGCGGTGAACGCAACACGCCTCGCCATCAAAAACGGCGTACTCGTTGGCGGTGGATGGTCACTACACCATGTCGCACAAATGTTCCCTTATGACGAATCCTTTAGGCAAGCATTAGAAACACCGATGCACACACTTCACGGGAACGGAAGGGGCTTCTCCCCAAACGGTATGGGTTGGGAAGAGTATTACCTCAATACTAAAACGGCAGAATTGGAAAAAGTGGCTAACGCTACCGTTCTTGACCCGACAAGTGTTGTTATCAATTCCTTAAAGGCGGCGGTGTCAATCGCTCGCCTCATGCTGATGACAGACACAATCATTCTAACAGGGGAATAAGAACCCTTATAAGGCTACAACAGGAGACAATAATATGAGCAATTGGGGAAAGACCACAACAGAAGCGAGCGTCAAGAAGACGGGATTTGACAAGGAATACTACATGAAGCAGTTTGCGAACAACACGGCACAGTCCGTACCTGTTCGTATGGCTCTCGTGGCTAAAGAGAATTGCGCCAAGACAGGTCTTGCGATTTCCATTTGCCGACAAGTTAAACCTACGGGAAAAATATATGTCTTTGATGTTGATAACTCCGCAAAGGCTACCATTGAAGCGGCTTACCCCGATGATAAAGAAATCATCGTACTCCCTCTCCTTGATGAAAGGGATGACTCAATCTTCAACGATGACTCAAGCGTGAATTATGCGGCCCTCGTGGACAAGATGAATTTCTATGTCAATATCGTGGCTGATGTTTCTAAGGATGAAGAGGTTGCCGGTATCGTCTTTGACGGTGGCTCAACCTTCCTCAAGTGGTGTGAGTTTGCTATGACTGATGTATTGCTTCGTCGTGGTGTTATCAAAGAAGAAGGTGACGGGTTCTCACAGAAAGAGTGGCGTACTCGTAATCAATTGAACCGTGGGGTTCTAACTCGCCTACACGGACTTCCCGTACCATGCGTCTTCTTTACTTTTCACCTAAAAGATGTTAGCAATTATGTGGACAATGGTTCCGGTGGTAAAGTCTTGATGAAGATTGGAGAACGCCCCGAATGGGACAAGGGTACTATGCGCTTGTTCTCCCAACAGATTTTCCTATCACGCTACATGAAGAAGGCCGATGCCGCCGCTGGTGTCAAGGCTGACCCTACGCTCAAGAATACTGATGATTGGGTCGTCAAGGGGATGATTGAAGAAATCAAGGGTAAGTATATGGAAAGAGTCGGGGAAACTCACACTGTCCTATCTATCATTAAGGGCGAAGTAAAGTGGAACGGGCTACCGTTCTTGACATGGGGATGATTAGATGGGTATTTACACAGGACACAACCCTTCATCCCAAGATGACATAGACAACATGACCGACGCTGAATTGGCTGACCACTTCGGAGTACCCGAAGCGGTTCAAGAGGATGCAGAATGGTGTTGTGATTGCTTCCCTCGCCTTGCGAAACTTGTTCTTGACTTACAATCTCGTATCGCTGACCTTGAAACAGTCATTGATGAAATCCCCAACATGGGAGCGTTGTTCGGTGCAGTACAAGAATTGCAGGAACAATACGACGCACCCGCTAACACATTCACACACTACATTGGAGGCTCAAGAGTATGAAGGTAAAAATAAGTAACACCGAATTGAAAAGGATGCTCAACATCAGTAAGCGCAAGCAAACGGTGAATGGTAAGCAACAGGCACAGGTTGAATCGTGCGTCTTACTCGTTGATTTGCATGACGCTCGTATCACGAGTCTTACCCGTGATTTGACGGGACTTACCGGCGTTGTCGCACAGTGCGAGTCCGATAAATCATTCCTAATACCAATCCCCGACATTGATAGGGTTCTCGGAGTTATCGCTTTACACGGCGAGGTTCTAACCATTAGTTATGGCGACAACAAATTGTTGTTCAAGTCGGCAGGGAAGAGAACAACCCTTGACGCATCCCTTGACGCAAAGGCTTTCACTCACACCCAAGAAACAATATCCGAGTTTTACGACAAGTCAATGAGTCTTGCCGTAAAAGTAGATGCTGAGAACGGTATCTATCGTGGGAATGACGGAAACGAGTACCCCGCCTTCTCTTCTTTTGAAGTAAATGTAAGGGACTTGTATGACGCTTGTAGGTGCGATACCATCAACGGCCAAAGACTCAACCGCTATACGCTTGAGATGAAAACCGATGGTTTCTATGTCACCGTTGGCGACCCTTCTCTTGGACAAACCGAGAGCAAGGTTGATGTTGAAACGACATTCTTATTCAACGACTTCAAGTGGAACTTTGACGGTGGACTTGATGAATTATTCAAAGGTTTTACCGGAAAGGTAAAACTTAACTTTTTTGACTTCCGAGAACATGGACAAGGAATCCGTTTCTCCGCATCCTTTGGGAACGGAGAGTACGCATTCCAATCCGGTATGCTCGGCTGAACAACACACATGGGGGTTTCCGTAAATGAAAAAGATACAAAGCATTTTTTCTGTCTTCCTCCGCAGATTCGGACATGGGGGTTCGGTTTCTCCCTCTCGTATCTTCCCCCGCCTGTGTTGTTATGACTCCGTTCTTAGGTCTTGCCCACCGAGAATTTATTTTAAGGTGATTTTAAATGAGTAAAGCCATGCCTGTTAGGAATGGTATGTTGAAAATACTGACATACGAGGAAACTCAAGTCTTGATTGATAGATTAGGGCCAAAAGTTTCCCATCGTCGTCTTTACATCAAATTGGCCTGTATCGCCGTACTCAAGTACGACGCTGACGGGCGTTATTTGAACGCCAATCAAATAGCCGAATTAGGTTCAAAGTACCTTGCTAAGACTGTTGGTTTGACAGGACAGACCGTTGGAACAGTCTTAGGTATTCTTTGTCGCATGGGTGTGGTAAACCGTTCTTACAACCGACCCCATTCATATTGGTGGAGAGAGGAAGATGAAGATTAACATACTCAATGGTGATTGCTTAGATATGATGGCGACCCTCCCCGATGAATCGGTGGATATGTGCGTCACTTCCCCCCCATATTGGGGTCTTCGTGATTACGGAGGTGACGGTAGGGTTTGGGGTAATCACCTTTGCATTAGGGATGATGATACTTATGTTAATCACGAATGGGAAGGGTACACCCGACCAAGTGAAAATACCCGTAATAATAATAACTCACTTCAATTGAAATCGGCATATTGGGAGCCACAAGAACAGGCTTTCTGTAAACACTGTGATTCTTGGTTTGGACAATTGGGGCTTGAACCTACACCCGAACAATATGTCAAAAACATGGTTAAGATTTTCTCCGAAGTCAAGCGCGTACTCAAACCCGAAGGTACGCTATGGCTCAATCTTGGCGACTCCTATTGTGCGGGTTCAAGGAAGACAAGTACCCCTCAAAGTATGCACGATGGAGAAGAAAGAAATTTACCTCAAAACCAAAGAAACCAAGCATCCGGTAATTTGAAGGGTAAGGATTTGGTGGGTATTCCGTGGATGGTTGCCTTCGCTTTACGAGCCGATGGATGGTATTTGCGACAAGATATTATTTGGGCTAAACCTAACTGTATGCCCGAATCTGTCAAAGACCGTTGCACTAAGAATCACGAATATATCTTCCTTTTGTCAAAGAGCAAAGATTACTTTTACGACAATGAAGCCATCAAGGAAGATACTGTAACTAAAGCCGACAAAAATAAATCGGCATTCACATATGCTGACAATGAAGATTGGGCTAAAGATAAAGACGCTTCACGAATCAGCAAGACTAAAGGTATTGCCGATGCCCGTACTAAAAATTACGCTAAAAGAAATAAGCGTAGTGTTTGGTGGGTTGGGCCTAAACCGTTTCCCGAAGCGCACTTTGCCGTCTTCCCCATTGAATTGATTGAGCCTTGCATCCTTGCGGGTTCTCCTGTCGGTGGTACTGTTCTTGACCCCTTCGGTGGTTCGGGAACAACAGGTATCGTCGCCATCAAGCATGGTCGGAATGCTATTCTAACAGAATTAAGCGAAAAGTATGTTGAGATTGCGGAGGCGAGAATCGCATCCTTTCGTGCGGAAGCAGGGATGGATAAAGAGGGTGTGGAGTGGCTATGAGTAGAACACCTCGCAAATGTCTTAGAAAGTGTACCGGATGCGGTCGTGAGATGATAACCACTGTGACCAACCACAAGATACGGATTGATGGGAAGCGTATTCAATGTGGTATTTTTAGGGTACATGATAAGAAGTAATGTATCAATGGTTTTATATGCCTTGCAGTCGTGGTTCATAACATGGTAAAGGTACTTGACCCCAACACAGGCGAAATGATAACAATTGCGGAGCCTAAATTCAACGAAGAAGGTAAGCAACGGTTTGAAGTTATTTCCGGCAACGATGTTTTGGTTGCAGAAGTAAAGTATTGGATTAAGCCTAATAAAAGAATGTACCACGACAAGGATTGGCTACATGAAGAATATGTTGTCAAGGGTCGCACTATGGCTGACATAGCCAACCAATTCAGCATCACCCCGATGAGTATTCATCAATGGCTCGGTAAGCACGATATTGCTACCCGTAGCCGTGGTCGCCGTAAGTAAACCTTTATATTCCCCCAACCGTAGGGGTAAATATGATTGTTGAGGCAGTGGGTAGGAATGATGTTTTGGTTCGTCACCGTGATTCTAACGGTAAAAGAAAACTGACCAAGATAACAGATTACCTGCCCTATTGCTATGTCACCGACAAATCAGCCGAGTGGATTCACGCCAAGAAGACGGGTGGATTTACGGGTGTTTTTGGTGAATCAATAACTAAGATTGAATGTTTCACGCCATACGAAGTGCGTGATTTGGCTAAGACCGGCATAACATGGGAAGGGAATGTACCGTTCACGAATCAAGTCCTAACGGCGAGAGTCAAGGCGGGCGAGAAGCCGTTTGAACCCTATCATCATAGGGTTTGGTATCTTGACGGTGAATGGAAAACCGACAGTGGCGAAATAACAATGCTAACTGTTTACGATAACTTTACCGATAATACTTATTCTTGGGCGGTTATGCCTAATGGTATCGCTAAGGGGAAATACAAGATGCTCATTGACGCAAATGGGAATGAATGTCACTACGATGTTCCCATCATTGTGTTTGATACAGAAGCGGAATTGTTGAAACACTTTACTCTTTTTATGGGAAAACAAGACCCCGACATTATCACAGGATGGTATGTTACGGGTGCTGACATAAAACAAATCATTGAACGGTGTGGTAAGGTTGGTGTTCGTGCGTCTGTTATGTCTCCCCTCAACCGCTTGAGGTATGACTTCGGAGATTGGGCGCAACCCATCGTCGGTAGGAATATCATTGACTTGCGACTTGCTTTCCCCAAACTGTACGAATTAAAGAATGGTAAACTTCCTAACTACAAATTGGATGATGTTTCTTGGGAAGCATTAGGGGAAAAGAAAACCGAATTACCCGATGGTCACGACACATATTATTCCGACCCTGTTCTCTATCTTGAATACAACCGACAAGATGTTGCCCTGTTGCCCCGACTCAATTCGTTGGTTAATGCGATTGAATATTTTATTGCGGTTCAAGATATTGCTCAATGCGAAATACGAAGCACTCCGCACATAACTCAAGTATTTACCTGCCTCGCTTTGAGCGACCCTAAATTCAAAAAACAATTGCCCTCCAAGCCACGATTTGATAAGGTGGATTATGACGGCGCAATTGTGATGGATGGTGAACAAGGAATCTATGAGAACATAGGTATTTTTGATGTAAAGGCTATGTATCATAGCAACGCCGACCTCCACAACATTTCTTGGGACACGCTTTCTCACGGCGGCAAGGACTGTGGGAATGGTACTTGTTTCTCACAGGATGAGAAGGGGTTGCTCGTGCGACAGATGGATAACATGACGGTTCTCCGTGACCACTACAAAGGCTTGATGCGTGACGCTAAGACGGATGCTGAACGAGTACGATACGACGCTCTCCAATACGCTACAAAGTCCCTCGTCGCATCAATGTACGGTGTGGCGGGTGATGCTAAATACAGTCTCTATCACCCCGAAATCGCCGCCGCTATTACTTTTACCTCAAGACAAACCTTGCTGAAACTGAAAGATGTGGCCGAAGACTTGGGGCATCCCGTGGTCTATGGACACACTGACTCGGTGATGTGTAGGGTCAAGTCACCTGCTGACGGAGAGGCTTCTTTGGACGAAATGAATCGTCGTATGTACCCCATCATCGTGCAGTTTGAGAAGTGGTCAAAGTCCTTCATCCTCATGCAAAAGAACCGCTATTGTGGTCTTGTATGTTGGACTGATGGGGAAGCGCATGAACCCAAGCGTTATGTTAAGGGAATAGAATTGAAGCAATCACGAATGCCTACGGTGATGAAATCGTCAATGGGGAATGTCATTGATGGAATCCTCAACGGTCATGAAGAACACCAAGTCACCACGCCCCTCGTTGAATTGATTGAGAATATTATTGAGGGAAAGGTAAACCCTATGGATTTGTGCATGAAGGGTAAACTTTCCCGTAATTTAAATCAATACAAGAGCGTTAGTGGTGTTGCGGCGGGCGCACAGTGGGCCAACCGTACTCTCGGCAAAGGGTATCGTGCGGGTGATTATTTCCTTGTTACGATAGACCCGAATGGTAATTATATCGCCTTTGATAACCCAAGCGAGATTGAAGGTATCGCTAAAATTGGCTATCGTACAATGGTTGAACGCTTCATCATCAAGAAAGTTTTACCTTATTATGAAGTGGCTAAGTGGGATGCTTCGCCCCTGTTTAGAGCCGTTGAAGGTAAGTCAAAGGTGACTTGGCTTTAAACACCTTTATATCGTGTGCAGTGTTGGTTAGGATTGAAGGGATATGTCCAACGGTGTTCGTCCAATGAAAAAAATGAGCCAAAACCAATTGACACAAGCATTGGTTGAAATTAACTCGCGATTGCATGGTCTTTCAATGGCCGTTAGCAACGATATGCAACGACTGAACATTCTTATGTTCACTCTGTTGAAGGACTTGGGTAAGGCTGATGAGAAGATTTGTCCTTCGTGTGAAACCATCAATATGCGACCTATTCTTGAGGGAATAGAAGTTAATCCTATGTGTGTTGAATGTGGCGCACGAATTGACCCACTTCCCGAATCAGCATTCCAAGGAAAACTTGAGGAAGAATGAAACTTTTAAACAACAACAAATTGGTGGTTAATATATGCGTCAAATTGTAGGCTCACAAAAAATTGAAGATTTAGAAGCGGCTGTTAAGGAACACGGCGGCGAAAATGTGTATTGGCTTTCAGACAGCACAAGCGAAAGGGAGGCTATGCGAGCCGGACTTCCCCGCAACCATATTCTTTCAATTCAAAACCTTCAAAGTATGAATAATGCGCTTGAATTGCTCGGTGAAGGGTGGGCTGAGTACAAGGTTACTTCTAAGCCAAAACCAAAGGCAAAGAAGGCTGAAAAGTCCGAGTAGTAAGGTTTATAAGCCCTCAAACCTATGGTAAAACATGGGCGAGAAGAAGCGGTCGGTATATGACCCAACCAAAGTTACAGAAGAATTAGTGCTACGCGTTAGCAAGTCATCGTACACACAGTATGCTATGTGTCCCCGTCAATATTGGTGGAACAAGATTGCACTTCCCGACATGGACATTCCTTCAAGTGATGCCGCTATTCGTGGTACTGCGATACATCAAGTCATGGAGGATTCGCTTCGTGAATTGTCCCTTGATAAGTCATGCGATATATCGCCATTGGTTCACATGGACACCACCTTCAACAAATACGCCATCGCTCAAGGTGTGCAAAGCGAAGCGGGCGTTGATGCCCTCCGTGAAATCCTTGAATCGGTTGCCGATGAATGGGGCTACATTGAAATTGTTGAATTGGAAGACAAGCATGTTATTCCTTCATCGGTTGAAGTCCTTATTGATAATGAAGCGGGTGATGGTGCGGAAACTATCGTTTACCCTGTTGAGTTTGTCGGCATGATTGACGGTGTGTTCCGTCATCCCGATGGACACCTTGTTGTGGTTGAATTGAAGACGGGGAATGCGAACCAAAGCAAACTTTCACGAACAAGGGGCGAATTGTGCTTTTATCGTAAACTTCTTATGTTGGCCGGATATGACGAACCCACACATTTCTTGACTATCTTCCCCGATGCGGATAATCCCGAATTTCTTCTCAAGATGATGGAGAAGCGTAACTGCGAGACATACATTGGGGACTTCATGGGTGTTGCTGTTTACGAGAAGGTTGGGAAAAGAAGCATAACTGCTATGGAGAAAAAGTTAAGCAACAGTGTGCATGGTATTATGACCCAAGAGTGGCCGATGAAGTGGAATGACTACTTTTGTACCCAATGGTGCGAGTTTCATTTATCATGCAACGAAGAATTGATAGGAGTTAATTAGAATGAGTAAAGGATGCGAGAAGTGCGACAGTGGAAACATAGTGGTTGAAGTGATGTGGAGCGTTACAGGTCAAGAAGGCCATGTTCCGTCACAAATAGATGTGTTCAATTGTAGAGGTTGTGGACACCGATGGACGGCAAAGTAAAACTATTCCCAATGCCTCGCGAAATTGGTTTGAAGCGAGTCATGTGCAAAGACAAAAACCAAGCCTCAAAGTATATTACTAAACTTAACGGTAAAAGTAATCTATACACATCTTTGTATTCTTTCCGAGATACAGACCACACGGCTTCGTGGAAGTTTGATACGACGACCGCCATAATTGATAGAGCATGGTGGGACTTTGATGCGGGGGAACGGGGAGGCATTGAAGAGGTTAAACGCGATGTTCGTGAATTGCTCACCCGCCTACAAGGAGATGTACGGGTCGTTGCGACGGGTCGTGGATTTCATGTTCATCAATTGTTCAAGCGAGCAGTTATGGGAGCATCTTTCCATAATCATTTGGCGCGATACCAAAAGCGAATGAGTGAAGGATTGAAGACGCTTGACGGCTTCGCTTTTCCCGCAAAACTAACTCGCATACCAAACACATACAATGTCACCCGTAAGCGTTGGGCCGTTGTTATCCCTGCCGAGCAAATGATGAACGAGGATTTCAAAATACCCAAGCGACCCGTTAAGGAATGGGCCGAGTTTTGTCCATTCTTCGGTAAACCAAACGAAAGTAGTTTTGACTTTGTTCTTTGGGTGAACAACAATCCCCAACCAAAGGTTGAGATGCACAAATTCACGGGTGATGTAGGTTTGGCCGGTGATGTACCAATCATGCCTTGTTTGGAAAAGGCGGTCAATGCTGATAACCCACCCCATGCTATACGGGTCGCTCTTGTTCAGCATATGTCGCAAGAATTACGATGGTTCGCTGACCCATCAAGCCTAAGCCAAGAACAGAAAACTGAAATTGAAAATACAATTTTTGATTACCTTAAAACTCTTAATTGGTCAAATTGGAATGAGTACCGAAGTCGTCAAGGAATACGAAGCACGATTGGGTACGGTAATGCTCCTTCCTGCCGATGGTTCAACCTGCGTGGTATGTGTGAGGGCAAGTGTTGGCGATATGATGGTACGATAGATTGATAAAACGAAGTACCAATTCACCACCATGCTTCTCATAGACCATCGGGAAAACGACAAACTAATTCATAAATTACTCGTAAAGTTAGGTGACGCTGACAAGAACCCAAAGGGACAGGCTCGTATTCTTCAATTGAAAAGTGGGGATTATGTGCTTGGTGATTGGGGAATTGAGGCAAAAGAAATCAATGACCTTTACCGTAGTATTCTTGGGATTGGTCGCAGTCGTACCATCGTTGGTCAATTAAATGATTTATGCGAAAAGTTTGAAAAACCATTTCTCGTGGTTTACAATACAGAATTGAAACCGTGGTTCCACGGTCGCCGTCCATCGGCAAGAGAAATTGCGGAGGAACGGAGAAAAATGTTGGCCGTCATCAATTCGTTCAAGATGACTATGCACCACCGATTCCCCAATCTCCACTTCCTACAATTGACTACGATGGATGACTTCGTGGAATGGCTTTACACCAACCACCGACAAAATGTTATCGCAAAAATAAAACCACCGAAGGCACATGAACCGGAGCAGGTTGTTGTTGAGGAAACCGATGACCGAATCAAGGCGTTGATGGGTTGTGGTATCTTGAGAGAACAAGCCGTTGCACTTCTTCAACACTACGGCTCCCTTTCTTGCCTCCTACAAAAGAAGACTCGCCAAAAAGAAATGGTAAAAGTAAGTGGTATTAAAAACAAGCAAGCCAAGCGTGTGTTATCTTTAAGGAAAGACTTTACGCATCAGTAGGGTTTGAATCCAAGAGAAGATGTTCCGTAACCTTTCAAACTGAATCGTTGGAAATTGACGGAAACATTGTGTAGGATAAGGGACGAGAAACTTGCGTCGTCGTCGCCCGTTGCCGGTGTACGCTTCATAGTGACCTTGATGGTATTCCCTTGCGTAGAAGCACCGTTTAAAGCAGAGGAAACGATAGGGAATGATTGACGCTCGGCATCCCCGCTTAGAGTCATTGTTCTCGTTAGTGTTGCTCCTGTTTCAACACATTCAATTGTAGCCGTTACAACCGCCTTTGTCGTACCGTCACCACCAAGAGAATAATACCCTCCCACGGTAAACATTTCGTTGGCTACATCGTCGGGTACTTTTACCGTAATACTGTGTGTCTGCGTGTATCGGTTGCTTGATTCGGGATTGACAATTCCTGTGAATACCATCCCCTCGCTTGAAATTGTTGATGTTCCCGATGTTGGTTGTTGGTTGTCACCGATACCATCAACGGCTCGTTGGGTGTTCAGTGGTGGTGGCGTTCTCTTCTGTCCAAGTATGCCGAAGTTTGAACCGGACACCCCGCCTTCCAAGAAATCCATACGACCACTCATGTTCCCATATGCGGTTGAAGACATATTATTGGCGGTACTCTTTTTGAGGAATCCTCCCCCAATATCGGGGTTTTTCGCACCTTCGGGTATTGATGTGTCGGGTGTGCTTGTCCCGTCCGGCTTCTGTGCTGGTGGGATTGGGCCGGTTGGTGGTCTTGGTCGTTGTCCACCGCCACCGCCACCAACAGGATTACTTGCGGGAGTTTGACCACGACCACGAGAAACGGATGGGTACAGATAACCTGCTAACCCTCCGGCATCCTTTGTTTGGTCACGCTCAAGTGCAAGATTTACGGACTCAATATCGCGCCCATCAACCCGCCAATCAATTCGTGTGATAACCATAGGTTCAGCGGTAAGACCCAACCCGCTATCGGTGAATGTCACCGTTGTAGCGGGTCGCCACCTCAAGTCTTCAACGATGTGTAGGCGAGGTGCATACCATCCCGCCCTAATACCCATCAGTCCCGACATATTATCGTACTTCCTTGCACCGAGAGGGAAGATGCTATCTGTGTTTGTTGCCGTCCATGCGCTCGGCCCGAAGTCGGTTATGTCGTGAGCGTTGTGAAGAATGCCCGAAGCGGAAGGGTCGCCGCATCGGTGGTACAACAAAGCCTTTAGGTAATCTACATTTACCGAAAGAGTAAATTTAGCACCGGAAGGTTTGCTCGCCCAATATGTTGAAGGAATGTCAATTTCGTAAAACCCATTTCGGTTTACATTCAATGCTATATGTGAATCGTCACTTGCCGCAAGAGTCGGAGAGTAAGTACTTGACCCTCCGGTGTAATTTGTAAACGAAGATACTCCCGTAGTGAATGACATATCAGTTAGCCCAATAGTAAACTCGGCGTTTTCAATATCTGTTCCTGTTTGTCCATCCTTCAAAGCAACCCAAACTCTCAATTCGTTTCCGTCGCCGTCGCTAACCAAAGGACAACCGCTTGGTATGTTCACCACTTGAACGGCGTGACTAACGCTCGCCGCACCAACCCACCAATAATTATCGTAATACTGTTCTGTTTGGTCTGCGTTTGCATTTGTCGGAGAGATGAACCCTTTACCGAATCGGTCACGATAAAATGCGTCGCTACCCGTCTGCCTTCCCATGTTCCCGTCTAAGGCGTTTGTCATCCCCGACATAAATGTTCCTTGTGTGGATGACCATGTGTGGTTATTTGCCGCCGTTACTGCGGCGTAGGAGGGGCCGAGGACTACTTGTTGAGCAACACCTCGCTCGCCGTGTCGGGTCGGGTCAGCGATATATCCATACCGCCCCTTGTCAAGCATCTTATCATCATGGGTCAAGTCGCGAAGTACTTCGCCCTTAACCTTTATCGCTTTAGTTTTAGCCTTGTAATATTCTTCTTTTGCTACACTTAGTGCCTCGTCAGCAAATGTAATTTCGGGTACTTCAACAATTTTCCAACGGTAGGTTTGATTGAGTGTTGGTTCGGGGAAGTCGGAAAAAGATGAGCCGTTGTTGTAGTAAACCCGAACATTTGTAATCTGTCCCGACATTTGAGCGTCAAGATTTGAAACTGAAAGAATATCACGATTGACAACCTCTCCGCTGTTGTAGGTTGGTCGGATTTCTAACTTGTTGTCCCTTCCCATTTGGTAAGTCATAGGTAAACGCTTACTGTTGTCGTAACCAAATCCGGTAGCCTCTACCGATTCACGAAGAATTGAAAACATTGACTTTCCACCTCTTGCATCGTAGGCCGTTCCGAATGAATCAAAGTTTGCGTTGCTACCATCGGTAGTCATGTTATTTGTCATAGGGACTGACCCAATATCAAACCATGAAGATATTGAAGATTGGGCAAGCCATGTCTTAGATAAGTTTAGTGACCAAAGGAAGCGGGCTTTGTCGCTCATCCAATAAGTACCAATGTTAGGGGAAACAACATGACCATCAATATTCATCATAAACCTAAGAGCGTATCGTGGACTTATACTTCCGACAATAATAACTTCATCAAACGCACCTGCGGTCGTTGTTGTACCAGCCGATGTTATGTCAATTTCCACTGTGGAACCGTTAGCCTTGCGGGTAGGGTCTAAAAGAATGCCCTGCAACTCCGCTTCGGCGGCTTGAACGCTAAGACTCATCGGGTCGGGCATGATGTAAACACCGTACAATTGCTGAGGAATGCTAATACTGTCACCAATTTGAACATCTTGTCTTGTACTACCCGTTTCCGCACCTGCCCCGCTATCATCAACAACAATTGTTGTTGCCGTTAAAGAAGTAATTTGGGCAACCCATTTAGCGGTTACATTTCTAACCCGCATACCCACCTTGATACCGTCATTTACGAAGTCTGCACCGCTACAAGTAATTGTCAAAGCCCCCGCTACTGCGGCGTTAGAGGTTGCCGTTTCAACAATTGCTGAATCTAATTTAGCGTCATAAGTATAATAGAAATTTTGGAAGGATGGTGTTTGGCTGTTTATTCCACGAGAACCTTTTATTTTTCCAAAACCGTTTGAAGGGAAATCTGTTATCAAAGTGGAAGAAGGTTTTGTTTCAATAACACTATCGCCAACCTCAATCTTGCGATTTAGTTCTCCGGTTGCACCAATCCACTTTCGGAAGTTTTCATGGAAACCGTAAGGGGAAGCGTTGTTTTGATTTGTGCTTGTTGCTTGCGCCCAATAGTTATCCATTAACACAGGGAAGCCGTGAAATTCTGTTTCGTAATCGCCAACATTTCTTGTCCCACCGCTTCGTTGTCCGTAGGTTCCACCGTTAATAAAAGTATTAAGGTTAAAGAATTTTGAGCAATCGTAAATAAGCAAAGAACCTGCCTTGTCTTCCCATCCTCTCAAAGCCGATTCGCGATTATCAGCATCAGCGTTTTTAACAAATGGCCCTGTTGCCGTGTATGGGTCAGCGTTAATATATGCCGTAGCAAGTTCGTAAACGGTGTAGGTTGCTCCTGTTGTAACAGTATCAACAGTATGTATTCCGTTGTAGTAGGCACTGTTCATAATGTATATCTTGTCACCTGCGGCAACGGTTGTTATTTTTTGTGTACCACTACCAATGCTTGCATTTGGGATTCTAAATTCAATATTAGCACTTCCCCCACCAATTGCTTTAATCGCATTCCCGCCGTTATTGTTTATTTGTACGCAACCGGCATCTTGCTTAACACTTCCACCGGCAAGAGTGGATGACCACGGAGCGTTTGTGGATGGGTCAATTTCAGCATCTAACTCCCAAATATCCAAATCTGTTCCAATTTTCAAATCTGTAAAATTGTCATAACTTCCGTCATCATTTAATTGGTCAGTGAATGCAATACTAACATTGTAATTTTCTGCAACGGGTTTCATTAAGCCAAAACTTTTCTTTCGGAAGCCACCGTCAGCGTCAGCGTCAGCGTTGTTTCTCATGTCAGCCCACTGCAACCATATGTGCTTGTAGTCTTGGCTTGTTGTAAGGAAGTAAATCTCGTCACCGTTTGACGAATGCCCATAGTGGTCAAGAGAAAGACCATTGACCCCAACAAGATATGTGTTGCCGTCTAAGGCGGGACTGATATATCCTTCGTAGGTAAATGTGTCCAAGAACCCATCGGAGGTTTCAATTTGTGCAACACCGTTACTCATAGCGTCTTCATCAAAAAGACTTGTTTCTATTTGCATAACGGTAGCGTCAGCAGTTATGCTTGCTTGAAGAATTGACCTATCGGTACGGTTGTAATCAAACACACCAAAATGTTTCTTAAACCACGGACTTTTTGCTAACTGTCGCATCCAAACGGCGTGAGAATCCCTTAGCACTAAATTTTCTGTCGTGTCCGAAATAAAACCTTTTTCAATTGTGTAATCAACAGTCTTACCTGTGCTTGTTGTTAATGCGGTTTGAGTACTATCAGTTTTAACATAAGACTTACCATTATACGAAATAATTGCATTTACCGTATAAAACCCCGAAGGAGGGATGCCTGTTCCCGATGCTGATTCGGGGATGGTGATAATATCCCCTGTTGTCAATGCGCTACCATCACTTCGCAAAGGTAATGTGCTAAAAGTAAATACTTTGTAGCCGGTTTCCGCTTGTGTTCTTGGATGCTTACTTCCATATCCCTCAAGAACACCGGAACCAACAGAAGCATTGGGTACATAGGTCAATCCCGTTATAGCAAGGACTTGTTCTCCCGTAGCAACACCAAAGGGATTTGTGCTTACTGCGTTAATAGTAACATTGTTTTTGTTGTGGTCAAGGAAGCCGAACAAGTCCGGCGTACTTGATGTAGTGTAGGAAGTCCCTGTGTAAGCAAGAATAACTTCGGTAGCCCCCCCACCTGTTTTATTAACTCCCTTAATCCAATATCCCGACCATTCTTCCTCAACATTATTTGGGCCGTCCACATCTTCATTGTTATACATTTGAATTGGGTGAGCAGAATTGAGTTTGGTTCGTTGGGAGGTAAACTCTTTGTATGAGGTTGCTGATTCATAACCAATTGAAGGTTGTGTTTCTTCAAACTTTTTAACACCCATAAACATAGAATCTGTTAGTGTTGCTATTTCTCCTGTACGAGCGAGTACCTTGTCTTCTGTACCCACACCAATTTGTCCTATTTCCCAAGAAGTAATTTGTCGGTCAAGCAGTGAAAGTGAATCGCGAGCCTGTACTACAATTTTTCGTGTACGGTCGCTTGCTGTTTGTGTGATATTTACTTTTTCAATAATACCATTCCACAACGGCCTATCAATGCCCCCACTAAACATAAGAAGTCGCCAATCGGTAATGTCGTCGCTCGTAAACCACGGAGTAAGATTTTGTTCGGTGTCGTCATCAAGTATTGAAATTTGTGCTTGGCTAACACCATTAACAGGCATAGTGCAAGTCCATGAATCAACGGGGGCAGGTAGGAGTGTACCATCGGGAATGTCCGTTAAGGGTCTGTAAAGAGCCACACGGTCAATCATTGTAGCCACTACTACATTGTTATAGGTTGATGAATTAGGGGTCACAAATAACTCCCATCCGGTCATTTCCGAAGGTAGGAAAGCGGCACTTGTTTGTGTGTTGTTAGCCATAGTATAACCGGAAGAATAAGCACCCGCCGTTGCGTTAGTGGCCGTAACCTCTGTACCATCGTGATATACCTTAAACTTATTATTAGTGTAATCTAATTTAAAATCCAAGTCAAACCAAACATCAGCAGTTTCGCTACCTACTTTTAGTCCGGCAACCCACAGGGAGTGATATGTGCTAACAAAGGCACTAAGCCCTGTTCCATCGTGGGGTCGTATTGTCCAATTGATTGCGGGAGTACCACCACCACTACCTGTTGTTCCCCAAGAAGTATTTACGGGAAAACCAACCTTTAGAACATACTCAACCTGTGCGCTTGAGTCAGCCGTTTCGTTGGGAATAACCGCTGAATATCCCATCATAGCCTGTGCCGACATTCTTATTGTAAAAAAATCATTGTCGGACTTGCTGTTTAGAGATGCGGAAGATGCGATTACGGGACGGTAAGCACCGCTTGGTGTTTGGTTGTCTAACTGATGAGCCGTATTATCTTTAAGGTAGGTTGTGACACACAAAAAAGGTTTTTTTGACTTGCTTTTTATCGGAATAAAATGCCCTTCGGGAGTATTCTCATGCGTTGTTGCCGCACCTGTTGTTCCGTTATACGCACCTAATTGGGTACGCTCTCCCATCCAAACTCCGGTTAAATGCGCCCACTGCATAAAGTCGGGAGTGTTGTGTTGAGTATTAAGTCCCGATTGACCCTTAAACCAATTTTTCCCATTGTAGGAATAAGTAAGAGAACGACCATAAGAAGCATCGGTGTCACCATTAGGAATGTAGTATCGTATAGATGAATCGGATGAACCCGACATTAGCATATACGCATCGTCGGTTGAAGCGGTATCGGCTTGTCTAAACCGTACACGATTGGAATTGAAATTTGAGTTTGGGTATTGTAATTGAGAGCGACCGGCCCAATGCACACCTTTACCCAATCGGTTTTTGTCAAGAGTGGCCCAACGAGCGACACCATCATTACTTGACAAGTAAGAAGAAGCAGATGAAAACTCATTGTTATTAGCGCGGTCGCGAACAGACCAACGGTAGCGAGGATTTAGTATAGCCTCTCCGTTAAGAGTATTTCCATGATGTGTACTATCGGCATTGTACGCCCTATCTGTTGATGGGACATTGTCGTCATCGGCTATTACACGAGAGCCGAGCCAATCTTCATAATAACCTGCGAGCCAAAACCCGTATTTGCTTGTTGCTGTTCTTGACATTTTCTTCACTTCTCTATCTATGCGTTAGGGATATTGAGTCCCAACCCATTCAAATTCTCTACTACTTGCTTTGTGATTTCATTTGCGGCTTGGGTTGTTGTCATTCCCGTAAAGTTATTTGTCATAATAACTTCCGTAGTGTTGATGAGTGTTTCTACGCCCTTGTTCACTACTTGCTTCACCATGTCTCCTGTGATATTACCTTTACTCATACCAAAGAACATTTCTTCACGAGCGTTGCTAAATTCAAACGCCGCTTCCTTAGCGGCTTCAATCGGCCCAACAAAGTTTTCTTCAATATCATTTCCTAATTGTTTAAAGGGGTTTACTATGCCTGTGTCCTTTAGTGCTTCATCAACCTTATTCATAAATTCTTCAAAGGTTGCAGAAGATTTAGCCATTTCTTCAATTGCGCCACGATACTGTTCGGGAATTTGTTTAAATGCTTCTGCCGCAGAAGCCGCCATAGCATCTATGTCATCCTGTGGCCCTGTCATACCTGCTCCCTTGGTTCCCTCGCCAAAGTTGCCCCCAAGCGTACTTAGATACTGCGCCCCTTGACTGTATCTGTGAAAGAAATTTTCTTCCGAGAATACCCCTCTTGCATCAAAGGCGTTTTGAGCCGCAGTCGCCGCATCTTCCTCTGCTTGAGCCGCTTTTATTCTGTCATAAATCCCTTCTCCCATAATTTGTTGGTCTTGTAGTAATTGAAGTGTCTTAACAGTTTGTATGTCTTGACTTATGGCTAACTCTTCTCTTAGACCTGCTAACTTTTCATCTTGAGCAGTTTTTAACACACCTTCGGTAGTTATTCGGTTATCTAAAATATCGTTAATTTCTAACTGTGTTCTGTAAGCATAACCCATTACTCCTTGTGGGGTAGAGTAAACTGATAATTCTTCGGCCAATGCTTGATAAGATTCTTGCGTATAACTAACGGCTTTATTCATATCGTTAATAGAAAGGGTAGCCATGTCAAATTCGTCTTTTACATTGGGCATAAGATAATAAATAGCACCCATTACTGCCGCAAGCGTACCTAAAACTATTGTAGTTTTTGATACAATATGAAGTTTTGCGAAAGCGGCGGTAAGCCCATTAGTGGCGGTAGTCGCACCCGCCATTCCTCCCATCAAGCCCATAGAAGCCTTTGTCATTGTAAACATTTGAATAGTCATTGGAATCATAGCAAAATTCATCAAAATCATACTTGCTCTTGCCGCTTTAGCATCATCTCTAAACATAGAAAAGCCCATTGACATAGCACCTAAAGTACCCGATAATTGCATCATTCTCATATTTAACATCATAGCGGAATTTACTGTTTGCTCTGATTTTTGCGCTACCTTATCTAATGAACCTGTAAACATACCTAATGTTGGGATTAACTGTCGTAGCACTTGTTCATCCATTTGATATGCAATTGCTAATTCACGAGCAACCCGTTCCGCTACTTCCATAATAGCAACATTTTGGGTTTCAGTGTTAGAAAGACCGGCGGTAATTGTTGTCAATTCCACCTTTGCCGCACCTAATATCTTATGTGCTTCGGTGGTTCCATGAACCGCATCAGTATGCGCCATTGTCATTAGAATAGCCATACCTTCGGCTTGCATTTGTTCGCTTTCGTATTGAACACCTTGTCTTGCTAACTCAAGTGCTTTTTGTTCTTCTTTAGTTAATAATCCTGCTAACACTAATCCCCTTTCTTTAAGTGTAACCAGCGTTCTTTCGTTTGTGGCGATATTTCTTTTAACTCTTCCAAGTTGCGCTTGCTGTTTTAATTCATCTATGTGAATTTGTGTAGTGTGTTGGGCGGTTTTGTTTTTATCTATTAAAACTTGCAGGTTTCCTTGTTCAAGAGAAATTTCTAAAGAGGTCGCTTTCATTTGTCTTTGCTTTGTAGTTAATCGTTGGACTTCAAGCATATGCAATTGTTGTTTCTTTCTAAAAAGACCTACATTGTTTGTTAATTCAAGATTACTCATAAAAGTAATATGTTCTTGTTCAGCACCATAGGATTTGTTAAAACTTAACTGCGAGGCTAATATCATCGCTTTCTTTGATTCAGCCGTAGCCTGTTCATTGATAAGACCAAGATTGGTTCTTAATTGTGCCGCTTGTCCACCATATGCACTTGCTCGTACTAAGTCTTGTCCCGCAAGGGCGCGTTGAATCTGCACTTGTGTTTGAAGGGACACAGTAAGGCTCATCATGTTTAGGTTGGCTTCAACAAGGGGAGCGTACATTTTTCCAAACTGTTGAATGGTAAATAGACCATCCATCATCGCTCTAATTTCGGGTGAGGTTTCAGCCATTTCCGCTAATGCAAAGTTAAGGTCGGCTTGTGCTTTTGTGGCTTTAACAACGGCGGGGGCTAATAAGTCACCAATTGCGGCCTTTGAGTTTTTTAGTCGAGCCTCTTGATGTGTTAATTGGAATGCCGTTTCTTTAAAACGCTTATTCAATTCAGCCTGTGCCGTGTCCAATTCATTGACTGCATCGGTTTGTAACTGCATGGTTCGGTTAAATCCTTCCATCAATTTGATAGCACGAACATAGTGGTCGTTTCCGGCCATAGCCTGTGAAATTTGTAATTGTTGGTCGTTTGATAAAGTGGGATAAATTGTTGATAGGTCGGTAAGAATTTCCTCAAGACTGCGAAGTGAGCCATTAGCGTTCTTAGTTTCAACACCAAACTTACGAAGGATTTTGGAGTTATTGCCTGTGTCAGCACCAAGACGGGCGTAAATCATTTTAAGCGCACGACCGGCCTTACCTTGTTCTTCACCGGCTTCAATCAGTGTAGCGGATGCCGCCGCCATAAAGGAAGTTTCGTCACCGGCTAATCTTGCCGACGAAGCGAATTGGTTCATAACATGGGTCATTTGGGCCATTGTTGCGGATGAACGGTTTTCAATTGTGTTCAATTGATTGAGCATTTTTACACTTTCGTACCCAACAAGATTTGCTTTTTCTTGTGTACTCAATCTGTCAAACTGTGCTTTTGTTAAATCACCATACATAAACTTAGTTTGTTGTTGTAGGGAAATTAACTTCTTCATAGCATCTTCTGTTTCCATACCACCAATCAAACCAAACTGAATACCCACTTCGGTAGCGACTCCGGTTGCTTCTCCACCACCAACAATTTGTGATAACTGCGCCATTTTTGCACCTGCGGCAAGTGCTTGGTCGGCGGCAAACCCGTAGGTTTCACCGATTTCAATTATTCTGTCACCAATTTCTTGTGAGTCAGCAAAGTTAGCAAACTTTTCAAATTCAATACGAGCAAATCCAATTTCTTTTGATAGGGGAACGGTACTGTCCACTAACTGTTGCATCTGTTCGCCAATTAACCCTACTCCTTCCGTGATACCGGAAAGACCGTCAAGAACCAATCCCTGCAATACAGTAATTTTTGCTTGAGCATCACCAATCAATCGCGTGGCTTGGAACGAGCCGACAACATCAAAGAAAATACGGGATGCACCGGCTCGGAGTACGAGCAGGGTTACGGTGGCGAATAAGGCCACTACGGGCATAAGGGAGGTGAACAAATGTGCAATCACTACTAAACCCTCTCTTACTTCGCACTACGCTCTATGGGCAAGCCTAAGCCCTGTAAAAATGCTACACTCTCGGTGTCGTTTAATAATTGGCGTTGCTCTTGCTTTTGTTTGCGACGAGCCGCCATACCTTTACCGTCAAATTTCTTCTTTGACTTTTGCGTAGCGTCGTTGATTTTATCGGACATATCCATAGCAACCAATAAGTCAATTGTCATTTGCTCTTGACCGCCTTCGCCGTCGTACCTGTCCCATAATTCCGAGGGGAGCGTTCCCTTATACGCCATACAAAGCGTTGGGGCTACTCGGAAGAATTGTCCAAAGGGGGCGCACCATCCGGGTCATCCCCACGCACAAAGCCAAGAATCATTCGCAATTCTTCGCTTGTCAATGAATCAATGTCAAAATCCTTTGGTTCAATAACACACTTAGGAATCCACGCTTTAATTTGGTCTTCCATACCTGCGCCTTCCTTTTCCAAAGCGTCAGCAAATGTTTTTTGTTGTTCGGCAGTCCATTCGGTTGTGTCTAAACCGAAGTGCATATGGTCACGAAAAACTCTCGCTTGGATATTTTCAATCCGAAGTTTAGTCATACCACCTGCTTGTCGGCAGGTGATTTTTGTTCCATCGTCTAATTCAAACTCTTTCTTCAATACGGGCATATATCTTTCACTTCTCTTTCCTTTTAGGGGAATACTATTCTCATGCTATGATAGCAACAATCGTACAGGTTATGTGGTTGCTATCCTTCTTTCTTGTTGTTGAGCAATTGATGATAACATCATCGTTTGCTATTGCGGCCCGTAGAGCCGTTTGTACTGCGGCGGCAGTACCTTCAAAGTGCAAAACATTTAATTTTGTTTTGTCGGGAATTGTTGTTCCACCGTTATGAGCCATTTAAACACCTCAGTATGCGGATGATTGAGCGTTTCGCAAAGTAATATCCATCATTTTGCTATCGTTGGGACTGAAAAGAGCGACAAAGGGAACGGTCATGGTTTGTGTGTCACGACCGGAAACATTTGCGTCGGGTGCTTCAAAGCGAATTTTGTAAAAGTTAAATGTTAGAACATCTGCAACGGATTCGTCGCCAAACTGAACCTTCAATTCAATTCCACTACCGGACAATTCCAATCCATCAGCCGCAGTTAATTCAGTGTATGTTGGCTCGCTTTCAACGGCAGTGTGAATAATCTTGTTAAACTCAATTGTTCCACTGATTTCACGGCGTTGGAATGGTGGCGCACGAATATAGGTTGCGTCACCAAGACCACAGGCGTTGTCACCATCACGGTTCATGTTAATGTCAAAGGAAATTGATTTAACAAGGTTAGAAGCGGTTGCATCACCGTTAAAGAAAACCTTTGCATCCGAGAAATACAAAGCGTCATTTGTGTTAAAAGAGGGGGTTGCGAGAGTGGCTACTGCGCTTTCCGCTTTACCCATAAAGGATGCTGAAACCATAGCGTACTCATTTAGATTTGCACTGATTGAAAGACTGTCCACAACAATACCTGTGTAAGTGTGTTCTTTTTCTTCACGACCTACTTTCATGGTAAAAGAACGGTCTGTTCCTGCTTCGGTGTAAACATGGGGATAAAGACCGTCGGCTACACTACCTACTGTATCGGTTGGGAAAAGACCTGTTAGAGCAAGTCCTGTAAAGTTATCAGCAAGCATAGCCATGTTAATGTCGCCTTCGGAATACTCCTTTCCTGTGTTTGACTTGGCCGCACCGTATCGGCTCATGTCGGTTCGTTGTAGCACATCGTAATTATGCTTGATAGACTCGTCATCAACCTCTCCATAAACATAGGCTGAACCGGGGTCGGTTCCATAGGCTGATTCTTTGACAAGTCCGACATATCTGTTTGTAAATCCACTCATAGTAATCACTTCTCGGTGTTTACACTACCAATGCGTTGATATTTAAGCGTTTCATCTGTGCCGCATATTTAGGCGGCGCATATAGGTTAATGTGAGCAAGTGTGTGCAAATTGTGACTTCATCATCTAAGCGGGACTGCAATTCTAATTGATACTCATACAGACTGTCTGTTGTTCCGTTTAGACCTGTCGTGGTGTATAACTCATCAAAGCATTCTCCTAAAATGTTCAAGCCTAATCGGTAAGCATCTTCATAGGTTGTACCTCTTGTTGTGACATAGATGAGAACATCGTATTCTTGGTCAATACGACCGCCTCCAAGAGCCGCAAAGGTAGGTGAACCTAATCCACGCAGTAAGACATGAATAAAGGGAGGGATTGAGCGTGTAAGCATTTCTTGGGATATGTCATAACCATAACGAATTGACCCTGCATCTAAGTGTGTTTTCAAATGCGCCCTTCGGCTATTTCTTAGATTCTCAACAATTGATAGACCCATACGCAATAGTGTATCGGTAGCCAAGTCGGAAGGGGCTAATTCAAGGGGAGAAAACGCCCCCATATCGGTCATGTAAACGGAAGCCCACTTGACTGTGCCTGTGTTGTTTCCCCAAGCCACATTTCGGCTTGAGCCTGTTGCACCTGCTACGCTTAGGTAAGCCGTCTGTGCGTCATCATCTTCAATGATTTCACGAAGATATAGCCGAGCGTTGCCCGAAGCATCAAGAGTCAAACGCAACGAAAGGGGAACGGGGTTATCTTCCGCCATTGAAATATCCAAGTCATCACTTGTAACGGTGCTTGCACCGACAAGTTTTACTTTTTGTCCAAAGGCTTTTACTTCCACTTTTTTAGAACCGTTATCAAGGGAAAGCAACACTTCGTCATTGTCGGGTACTCCTGTGTATTGTATAACGCTAAAAATAGTATAAGCATTTGTTGTTGGTGTGACATTGTAGCGAGCATCAGTGACTACCCAATACTTGTCCACTTCGCTTGCACCGCTTCCTGTTGCACTCCAAGCAGTGTTGTTTTCACCTGTCGGGCTTGTTGGGTCTTCACCGTTTAGTCGGTGGTTCCAAAATTCTTCTGTCTTTGCTATCGCCATTACTCTAACTTCCTTTTCATCTTTCTTTTTACTGCGGTATTTATTCTCGCATCAAAAACCCTCATGGCGAAATCTATGTAGTCTGCACCAATAATACCTAAAAATTCTGCTTGCCCTGTTCCTTTACCGGCGTACCATGCTGAATTACCATGCTTAGTCTTAACTTGACGGCTATAAGTTTGCGCCCCACTTGATTTCCAAGAAAATGTTTTTGGGCTTATACCTTCTTCAACGGCCCAACCAATGTTAAATGTCCCTCCGTTATCATCGGGACTTGTATGAACACCAAAACCAATTTCACCGTTTCTTTTATCCGGCCCACGGCTACCAAACATGGCTTCAATTGTTACTTCACTATCAGTAATTTTGATTGATTTTTTTCTTTCCGGGCCTTTAGTGTAGTCCAACGAATCGGCTACCTTTTTTGCTTGTGGGGTATGTGCTACCCTACCCTGCAAATACCTAAAGGTTCTGTCTAAAGCGGCGGCAAAAGCAATTCCGCTACCTTCAAACATAGCCTGTGCAATATCCTTTTGCGCTTTATCCATAGCCCTATTAAATTGGGTCATATCAACGGAAATTTTAGTTTTTCCGCCGCCACCACTGCTAACCATTCTGTCAGCAATACGAATAGGGCGCATTAGTCCACACTTCCTAAGTGAGCCAACCTCTTAAGGTTATCAAATCCACGCTCTCTTAGGTTGTTGCCTCTAATGCTACCTTTGGTGTCAGCAGTTTGAAAAACCGCTTCGTCTTCAAGATAATACCCTGCGGCAATATCAGCGCAAATTTCACGCAGTACATGAGCAAACTCTCCTTCTTGAACAGTCACACCTGTTGCATGGTCAAAAGAAATACCCGTACAGCCCGTAAGGTCATTTGATGATTTCCCCGTCCAAGCGAATGAATCACCGTCAATGTTTCCGTTCCCTGCACTTGTAAATGAGGATGCAGAAGTTAGTGTGACCGTTGTTGCACCAGCACTAATAGAGCCGTTAAGTGTTGTTTCAGCAATACTTTTACTTGGGACACTGCGCCCGTAATCACGAAACATTTGGTCAATATCAATCGTAGCCCGACGAATAACACTTGTTAGTCGGGTTGCGGCTCTTGTGCGCTGTGCGCTATCAAGAGCAAGGCGTGAACCTACATCGGAAGTAGTGCAATAGTAAACCATCACATCACACCCTGCACATCAACGCCAAGCGAAGCGAACAGGGCAATTGCGGCGTACTTTAGGTACTTCGCCATCGTGGACAATTCAAGAACCGCTTGCTCAAGCAAACGGGTTCTGTCTTCTAACGAATCTATTCGCTCATCGGTATTCATTCTTCTTCGCCGCCCAATTTGTCTTTAACATCTTTAATGGTTTCAACGACTTCTTCTACGCCGTCTATAATTTCATCGGCGGTAATTTTACCATCAGCGTTAATCTTACGCCAAAAAGCCAAAAGACGCTTACCTGCATATGTGATAATCAAAATGTCAAGTATAACCGCAGTTATAATAAATAATATTGTTTCAATTTCCATGTTTCTCATTCCTTACTGTATAGTACTTCTTTGGTGGAAGATAGGGGAATGACTGTAAAATGGCGCGCTTCGCCTATCCGATAAACCTTGTAGCCGTGGGGTGTCTCTTCAATGTTTACATTCGTATAACATCTTTCGGGAGGTTGATACACTATTTTTCCTTTTCTTTTCTCACTCATTTTTTTCACCTGTTATCAAATCTTTCTTTGTTTCTTTTTCTTTTTTGTCAAGTTTTTTTGACTCAGCATCAAACCAAGCGTCTAATAAATTACATCTTGTCATTCTAACCACCCCTTAATATCATCCGATGAGGGAATAGTAGGGTATATGTCCGTGGGCCATAAATGAGCAAGGACTCGGTATTCTCCTGTACCCGACATCAAGACAATAGGACTAACCTCCATTGTCGCCCAATTAAAGTTAGGGTATCTTTCAATTAGTATAGATAGCATTATTAAACCTTCCTTATATCAAGATAAGTCCTTGTTTCGCCGGTAGTGATGGGTGGTGTTGGCGCAATTAAACCACCCACTTGATAAGTCATACCACCACAAAATACGCTAAAATACACAGTGTCCCCTACGCCCAAATAAACGGTTGTCACGGCAGTATTAGTGTATCGGTCAACGGTGGAGGTTCGGTTTCGTAATGAAAGCAAGTCACCCGTAAGTGATGAGGTAGAGGATATTGTTATACGGTAATCGGGATTTGAGCCGCTTATTCCCGCTAAAAATCCCCCAAAGGTAAATTGATAAAGTCCAGCCTCTTGAATTATAATGTGGTCACTGCTAATTGGGTCAGTAATCCAAGCGGTAGGGGTAGTGTAGGTTTCAACAAAAACTGCTCCTGTTGCCCCAAATGTTAGTTGAGTCGTTGTTCCAGCAGAAATGGCTACGGGGGAGCCTATGGAGTCTTGAAGAACATACTTTTGGTATTGGGTTGCAGTCTGTATTGGAATATCAACCCAAGAGAGGGTATTAGCCCCGTCAGTTTGAAGGATTTGGCCTGCCGCACCGTCAGCGTTAGGGGTGCTTCCATTAGACCCTATGGGGAAGGTTAGTACCTCCCTCATAGCACCCCAACCCGCATCCTCTCCGCTACGAAAATACAATGGCTCGGTGTCTTTGTTGCCTTGGGCTGTTCCCTCACTTGTAGCCGAGGTCATAAGTTGAGCAACACGGTATGAATCACTCCACCCTTTGAAAGTCATGACACTTGCCCAATATGCGCTCGGCAACAATGAACTGTATTGGTCGGTGAAGTCAAACGACACTTGTTTGTTTCCCCAATCGTCGGGGGTCAATGCGCCATCATCCCTTGAGTCTCGGATTCTTAGTTTATTTACGCCACCATTACGACCAACAAGAACCCCACCACCACGAATCCACTCAGCGACCTCGGTAAAAGTAATTTTGCGGTTTGTGCCGTTAGCCCCGTCGTCCAACAAAAGCAAATCAGCATCAGCAATTTGTGTGTTAGCGGTCAAGGCTGAAATGTCAAGTCCTAATGTACCTGCGCCTGTAATTGTTCCACCCGTAATTGGAGCAGTAGTAGCAACGCTTGTGACTGTACCGCTACCACCACCTCCACCACCGACTTCGCTTGAACCATGATACAGTTTGTCACTATCTCCACTGTTAAGCCAAAGGGTGTTTGCGGCTACACCACCCGGATTTGAACCAACGGGATTTAATTCAAGCCCTGTTGGGTCAATAAGACCATCAACATCTAATTTTCCGGTAATATGAAAATTACCATTTACTTTAGGCATTGGGCCGGGTGCATGGCGTGGACTTCGGTAAATACCTTGAGATATTTGGCTAAACGACCATGTTCCTCTAATCTTAGGAGTTTGTATGCTTCGTATATCTGCTCCTTGTGAAGTATCATCAACCGGCCCTTTTAGAGCGACCCCATCACCAATTTCAAACTCTTCAACAGATATAAATGTGTTATCGGCTATCAAACATTTATGTCCTGCTGTATTTGCTTTTAATACAATTTTACGATGGTATGCGGTAAAACCGGCAGGATAACCCGTAGCCCCTTCTGTGGGAATGTAAAACCCACCGCTTGTAGCGTAGTATTCAACAGTGGCTAAACCAAAATTAAGTACTGTTGTCGTTGGTATTGTAAAGGCTTCCATTGAAAATACTTTTAGTCTATCATTATCTACCAAATCACCATCGGGAGCGAAAGTTGTTTTGTTAAAGAAAGAAGTAAAGGATGCTTTGCCGCTTGTACCTGTGGGGGCTACATAATCCGGTGCAAATTTTCCTGCGCTTAAAATTACTGTTGGGTGCGGGCCATCATCAAATTTTGTTGATTGTGTCGCATCGCCTGTTAAATTAAATGTAAAACCTGTTGCATTTGCATTATTACCTAAAAGAATAAACCTTTCATTGTATGATTTGTATGTACCATAAAAATTAGGGGATGACCCAATTTGAAAATCTATTCTATCTACCCCACCACCCGTAGTTAATGTTCCATCAAGATAAAGACCTTTAATGCGTGGATAGGTATTAAATGATAGTGTTTGGGAAAAACCCGATTCAACAATAATTTCATCTACGGATAAAGCAACCCCTCCGGGAACGGGAATATCCCAAATACAATTTCCTGCGGCGGGAGTGTCAAAAAGGGCAACATCACCTGCGGCGGGTACGGCAACAGGAGGCAACCAATTAGCGGCATTGTTAGCACTTGTACTAATTCCGCCTATCCATGTAATAGTAGCCATTACTCACAACCTCGTTTTGGTTTGACTGAACTTTACTGCCGTTCCGCCAACCTCCGAGATAAGTGCTAACATTTCTTCACCACGCTTGTTAAACCCACGCAATTGTGCGGTTAAGCGTATGTCTTGCTCTTTCTTCTCGTTCTCATTGACATAGGATGGAAGGGTATCAATCATAACTTGAAGACAGTCAGCACATACAAGAGCCTTAATAGCACTTTCTTTTTGTGCGGCTGTCACAACATTTACTGAATCGGTAGCAAGAAACGCTGTGTTTCGTGCTGATTTATTTACTTGTTCGGTACGAATACTAATGTATTCTGTAATAGTAGCGTCATTTAGACCACGAGGGCGATTTAACAAATCACGAATATTGTCGTTTGTAATCGCCATTACTCTTCACCTAATCCCGATACAGGCCATTTGTCGTTATAATCTTTCGGGACTTCTATAACTTCTGTACCTTTTGGGACTTGTGGTGTACGACCAAGAACAAATACTAATTGTGTTTCTATTATATCATGAGCCATACGGCTATCGGGCAACCAATAGGTGTTTGTGTCGGGAAGAAGGGTAAGTGGGCTGTTAGGTTTGCGTGATGCAGGTTTAGCCAAACGAACAAGCCATCCTTTAGAGGATAACCAATATTCAGCACGATGGCGAAGGTCAGCGAGTTTCGCTCCTTCGGGGATTTCAATACCTTTTTTGTTTAATTGCTTGACTAATTTTGCCTTCTCGCTCATCTTTATTCCTTCTTCTTACTCTTACTCTTACTTTTCTTTGCGGGGGCTTTAGCCTTAGCAGGTGCTTTTACCTTCTTTACAAGAAGATAACGAACAACACCTTCGGGTGCATCTGCATCCAAACGGTAAACATCACCGTTTTTGTCAGTCCACTCATCCATTTAATTCACCTCAAACGGCGGAGGATTCAGTGTACTCAACAATGATTCGGAATTTACCAGCGATAAGTGCGGCGGTAGCAATTGTACCAAGTACGCTTACTGCGGCGAGTCCGACCTTAAGTGGAACCTCGTTGTGCATATGGGTAGCCTCTGCTGTATATGCGGCGTTGTCAAAAGCAGTAGCGGCCTTGAATGCGTCAGTGTTTCCTGTAACACCTAAAGCGATAGTAGCGGAACCAACGGAAGCAGGTGCGCCTTGATTATCATAAGTCACTTTTGTAATGACTGCTGATGCAGGAAGGGTGGCGGCATTACCATAGATGTCTGTTAGTGTGACTGCCCCTATGTCCCCACCTTGAACGGTAAAGTCGTAGAGGAATACAGCGTGTTTCTGCATTGTTGCATCGGTTCTGTCGTTTCCGACAAAATCTTGGAATTTGCGGTTTTGAGCCAATTAACTCACCTCAAATAACGCCTGTAATCTTAGCAATTCTGTTTGACTTACCGGAAGCCGCACCGTCTTGGTGTTGGTGAACAACACTTCCCATGTAGCCGGTCAAGAGCCAATCAAAGCCAACACCGGGTAGGCGAGTCAATTCAGTTTCTTGGTAGCCAGCACCATTGTAGGTGAAGAACTCAGCAGTTTCGGAGCCGGGGATAAGCAAAAGAGCATCGGAGCCGATAGCGGCGGAGGAAGCACCATCAAGAAGTTTACCGCCTGTGTAGTCACGGGTGTAGTAAACGCTCATTGAGGCGATTCGGCGCATGTGGTCTTGAAGGGACTCCACGACATTTCCGTATAGTTGGGTGTTGAGAAGCGCACTTCGGCTTGAAGCAGGAAGGACAAGAGCCATTGGTTCGTCACCGGAAACTCGGCCTTCTGCGAAAACCTTGTCCATAGTAGCCAAAAGGTCAGCCTCTTCGTCTGCACCTGCACTACCAAAGGTAGCGGTTGCGGCTTGAGTCTGTCCTGCTCCACCGTGAAGGGTGGATAGAATGTTGTTGTCTATAACATCAGCACGACCTCGCACGATTGCGAGTTGTTGTCGGTCAATGTTTTCAAAGGATTCACCACGAAGGCGAACAGTGTCAAGGAAGACACATCGGCCTTGTCCCTTGTTGAGTTGAACGGTGTAGTTGGCCGTACCAATCTTGGTAGCGTCCACAGTAGCCGCATCATCCAATGGGTACGAGAAGGTTCCTTGTACTCCTGTGTACCACTTAAACTCAAGCCACGGAACAGTACGAGTACCAACAAGTTGAGTACCGACTGCAATACGAGTGGATTGAAGTTGGATAAAGTCACGGAGCGTTTGTTCAAGCACTGCGTCGCCGGTTCCAAATGGCCCTGCGGCGGCGGATGCGTTCATAATTTCATGCAAAGATTTGTTCATATTTTTCACTTCCTTTTTTATTTTTTTATCATCATGCAGTTGCACATTGAGATGTGTTTACGGGGATGAGAAGTCCGGCAGTACCGACGACTTCTCCTTCACCGACATAGACTCCTACGAGTTTGTCCGAACCTGCGGTTCCTCCGACTCGTCCTGCTCCCTTAAGGTAAACAAGTTGTCCTGTGGTGTAAGTTTCTGCGAGTGCGGCAATCATTTGTACTCCGCCCATAGGGAAGTAAGAGCAAGTTGCTCCGGTTGTTTCAAGCACTTGGTCAGCGTCACGGCTTGACTCTCCGGCTGAAACACCGAGGGGTACATCTGTTGCGGCTCCAAGTTGAACCTTGTTGTTCGTTCCGTCTTTTGCGACAAGAATACCAACACCGCTAATGGTGTTAGCATCTTTCAAAGTTGCGTTTCGTGTATCGTTTCCTGTAAATGCTACCATTTCAAATCATCTCCTTCATTTGTGTAAAGTTTGGCGCACCAATGCGCTCATCTCCACGCTCGCTACCACTTAGAGTCTTGTTCCAAGCGGAGGCCCAAGCGTTCCATGCTTGTGCGTAGAGTGATTCGGGAGTTTCCACCATCTTGCCGTTAAGGTAGTTTGCGATAACCTTTTCGGACACAGGGGAAGGGGTTGGGACTTCGGAAGCGACCGCAGGTTCAGCGGGCTTCATCTCAACCACAGGTGTAGCAGGGCGGGATGATTCCCACGATGCAATAAGGGAGGTAAGGGTTTCCGAAGAAAGGTCTTCGTGACCCTTTAGACCAAGTTCTGTTGCGGATGCAACAAGTCCAAGTCGTGCTTCTTCTGTCTTTGAGGCTTCATGCGCCTTCATTTCTTCAAGTTCTGCACGAGCGAGAACCAATTCTGCTTGCAGTGCTTCCATTTCGCTTGCGGAAATGTTTTCTTCGTTGATAATTTCTTCTTCGGACATATTCTCATACTCCTTTCGGTAATCTTTCCGAGATGCCGTTTGACTTATCAAGGTTTCTTTTGTGGAAGCAGTTCTTTTACTACGAGGATGCCCTTTGGGAAGTAAGTCATTGTCTTGCTTGTAGTTGGGGTTAGAGGGTCGGCCATTCCGTAAAAGGTAAAGGAAGGCATTAACTCTTGCGACTCCCCAACCGTTTCTTGACATATTGGGTGCGTGACTTGTGGAAAAAGCACCAGCACCACGACGAAAAACAGAAAGAAGTGCGCCCATAGAGGCTTTACTTCCTTTTCCTTTTTTATTATGTTCTTGCATTTTTGTGCTAATAGTTTTACGGGTTGCAGGTGAAACAACAATTGACTTATTGGGTTTCTTTGCTGAATCGGGTTTATTTTTCTTAGAGCCTTTTCGTCGCTCATCGGGTTTAGCGGGAGTTTTTCTTGGGTCATTCTTTTTTGGTTTTCCATATTGAACAGCCTCAGCATTTTCTTCAAGTTTTTTAGCCGAATCAATTGTTGCTCTTTGGTAAGCGGGTTTGTGTACGATAGCCAAGTGGTCAAAAGTAAAGTCCATATCAAACACCATACCTTTTTCATTTGCAGATATAGGAATACCATATCCACCAATACTTACTCCATAATCAGCCTTTAACCAAAGACCCGACTCTAAAGCCTCAAACAATTCGGAACGCTTTACATGAGCAACATACTTTACTTCGTAATCTTTTTCTCCGATATAATTCATACTTGCTTCTGTAACAACACCAACATTGGCTTCGTTTACTCCACCATCAGTATTTCTTTCAAAGCCGACATTTTTTGCCTTTGGGTGATTAAGTGTCAAATCCGAGCCAAACATTTGTTTAACTGCATTTTCAGCACCACGCTTTGTCAAGGCCCACTTGTTTTTGTTAAATCCTTCGTGGAATGCAACACCTTTTATTTCCATAATAGTATTACCTGTTGAGGCTTCAACGGTGGCTGAAATAGTATCAATGCTAATATCCATTGTGACATTTACAGGCTGACAGGAACCTGCAATCATTTCTTCACCAATGGGACATTCACCGGCCATAGCCTTCTTGTCTTTGTCATCGTGGTAGGAAGCATCTTCTTTCTTAGGAATGTCTTTACCCTTATTTTTACTCATGTACTCTTCATGATTTTTTCCGGGCATGAATACTTTTTGTCCGTCTTCGTCATGGGAATGAATACCATCTAAGCCCATTTCTTTTGCTCGGCCCATAGCCTCTGCGGGATTATCATAAACATCTTTGCGAATCATTTTGGCTTCAACGGCTTCGGTGCAACCGCAACCACAGTCTTCTTCTGCTTGACCACAACCTTCTTCGGCTTCAATAATTTGTGGTTCAGTTTCCGACCAAATATCAAACCATAGAGGATAGTCTTTGTTATCATCTTCGTCGGTTTCGCTTGCTTCAACACGATTACTGCTACGCCACTGTCGGCATGACCAATAGCCGGGTGTAGTGCGGTCTTTCTTGTTGGCGCAATCGTGACGGTCACGGAACGCCTTTCGTCGCTTAGGGTCGTCACGCTTAATTTCCATGTTAGGGTCGCCAAAGCGTACAATAACGACTGTACCACTTGAGTTTTGCACATAAACTGCAAATTTCTTTTTGCCGCCTTGTGTACGGAATGGTTTGTTAAGTGTTACCTTTTTGCCTTGATATTCGGCGGCTTCAATTAACAATTCACCTTCGCCAACATCGGACATAGGCTAAGGACATATAGACTGTCTTTTAATTCATTCGCCATATTTGTTGTTTATGGTTAAGAATTTCAAGATATAATTTTTCACTCATAATATCTTTAACATTATCATAAGAATATACCGGAGAATAACCAAGATTACTTACAACCTTAGCAAGATGGTGCATTTGTGAATCTTCTATTGGGTTAAGAATAGTTATTTTTGGTTTAAGAGAAAGGTGTTTGTTTCTTTCGGACAACAAAAAAGAATGACAGCCATTTTTTCTATACTGTGGTAATATGTATGTATTGCCTACAAAATAAAATAACCCCATGTTTAAGGAGCCGGTATAACCAATTCTTTTATTGTCGTTGTAAAGAACCCAATAATTCATTAACTCAAATATTTCGGGATAACCTTTTTCTGTTGAAGTTTCAAAGGGATAAGGCCATATTTGGCTTAATAGTCCGTGTTTCTCAACGCGCATCATTTACCTATTCCTCTTTTTTGGGTAATTTAAATGCGGCTTTTCCTTCGGCAACAAGTTTAATCTTGGCTCGTCGTTCTTCGGCATCCATAGTGTGCTTGTGTTCTTGGGCTTTAAGGGCCATTTGTCGCTCAATAGTGGCTCTTTCTTCCATAACACGAGTTTGGGATTCAATGACTGATGGGTGCAATTCTGTTTCAATTTGTTGCTCCTGCTTCCACAATTCAAGCATTGTAGCAAAAGCAGGTTGGGCGGTAGTGCCGATAATAGCGAGAAGTGCAACAAACTCACCAATGTTGTTAAGAACGACTTCGGGTTTAAGAATACCCATACCAACGACTGCGGCGGAAGATAAGAGCCATAGATAAACTGCGGGAAGTGCAGTCCACTTTACCATGCGGTCATTCACAGAATCTTTATTGTTTCTCATATTATTCACCTTGTTGATTTGTTCGGGGTAATTCGCCCATTGTTGGTTTTGACGATTTTTCTATGCGGTCATCACCTTGACTTTCGGGTTGCATACCCACTATGTCAAGTGATTGATTAAGGGTTAGTATTCCTGCTTGATAACCTAAGACTGACCGCTTCATAGATTCCATAGGGGATTCTTCTGCAATAGGTTCAAAGATAAACTCCGGCAAGTCTTTCATTTGGTGTGGAATACCAAGCAATTCTAATTGTTTAGAAAATAATT
>JACKZZ010001206.1_pt1 | contig 42017 bp, 55 predicted proteins | sample 8027871 | NCBI WGS metagenome assembly JACKZZ01 (sample SAMN15724774, study PRJNA655200) | protist metagenome | isolation source: fluorescence activated cell sorting (FACS) single amplified genomes of... | place: USA: West Boothbay Harbor, Gulf of Maine | collected 2000-07-19
GGCAGAGCTTACTATTCAGTAAACAACTGGACAGAATCAAAGCTGAAATGTGCTGACGGATCTAGCCTAATGCTTCTCTCCAATAAATCCAACGTGGACACAAGAAAGCTCAGCGAAGATGCAATCACTTCAGCCCTCTTGCCAGATGAGTTCTCAGGCTTCGATTCAATAGAAGACTTACTTGCAGAGAACCCACACTTACCCAAGGCAATTAAACTAAACACAGAAACTGGCGAAGCACAGCCAGCTTAACCATCATCGGGGGGCTAGCGCCCCCCTTATTTTTTCAGGTACAATGTATGCACGCAATTCAAACAAGGAGAATTATATGCCAACACCCAAACTACACCCAATCAAGACAAAGAAAGGCACAACTGTGTACTTTATGGTCAATGGAGAAGTAAAACCAGTCACTGTTAATAGACCTACTAACTCCATTCGTAGTCTTGTAGCACACGCAAGTAAACGTTTAAATAGCATAACAGGAGGGTAAACACTACATGATAACGCTACAGATAATAGTAACTCTAATGATGTTGATCCCCTACTTCTTGATGGCGAAACATGTCAACCAACTGATCGCTAAACATAATGCCGAGATCGAGACAATAGATCTATATGTAGAAGAATACATGTATGACCAGGAGTATAAAGAATTAGAATACGAAAAGTATCTAATTGATTACGACATGTAAGAAAACAGTAAAAATGCTAGTATGTAATAATAACTAGCCTAACGTAGTGGAGTTAATCACATCACTTCACTATTCTCCAATAAGTAGATAGCCTTGGCGTGGCATTGGAGCTTAATCATAGAGAACAAAAATGATTCTCTTAAAACTAATCATCTACTATATACCCTAATAGGGAAAATAACAGGAGGCCTACTATGAACCCAAGATAGTCAAAACCTATCAACCTGATCAAGTTACTGATCCTGACGCAGAACAATTATGGTCGATTAATTGTCTGGTCAGCCAAATTTATATATTAGGAGGATTCGGACTGCTATGTATACGCAATCCTTAAACACATACCATCTGAGCAGAGACTGGGTATGTATCCTACAATTTTTCATCATTAAACAAAGGAGCAAAAATGGTAATCGAATTTACTGATATATCAACTGGCAATGTAACTGGATACAATAAAGTATATGTCTATGCGAAGAGTTATAGTGACGCTACAGAATTGCTTAGAGAACAATTCCCATTTGTAATTAACGAGTACAATTACGATGAAGAAACTGGTGGAGACCAATACAGATGGCAAAAGCTAGAGAAGATATATCCTCATATGTATGCAAGACCCAACTACTTAATCATTAACAACCCTCATCAAACAAGGAAAAAGGAGCAATAATGGATGAACTCAAGTGTTTAGTTGTAAAAGATATAATAAACAATATAGCTTTTGAACAAACAAAAAAAATTGGTAGCACATATTATGATCAGTATGTACACAAAGAAACTTTAGAAAAGGATTTAGAAACTGATTTACAATTATTAAATGTGTCATCATTGTTTTTAATACATAAAACTATTTTACAAAAAAAAGGAGAATAAAAGGATTTACAATGATTTACTATATTAAAAAACCAAAATATTATCCTATATATGAATTACACGTTAAAGGATCGTGCTACACCATTAGAAAAGCAAATCAAATAGTAAAATACTTAGATGGTGCTTATGGTCATAAAAAATGTTTAAATAATGCATTAAAATGGGTAAAAAAACAAAAGGAAAAAACAAATGACAATTAAAGACGTAGTAATGGGAGAAGATTTTACAGAAAGACCTAAAGGATATTATGAAAGCTTATCTAAAGGTTTAATCGAGATAAAAAAAATGCAAACGGTTCATATAGGAAATGCAATACGAAAATTAGACAATACTTTAATATATGAAACTGTTGATGGAGTTATGAAACTTGAAAAACGTGGTTGTCAACTTCCTGTTTATCAAGAACTTTTATACGAGTATTCTAAACGTGATTTAACACGCTTTTCACAAGGTAAATACGTCACCAAATCTCAATTAAAAGAACTTTCGATTGATTCCTAAATTCAATAGAATTATATTACAACATCACTTTGGACGGTGATACAACCCAAACAAGAGGCAGCACATGAATAAAAATCAAACCTATGATCTTGTAAAAGAGATCCTCACCAAAGTACCCGAAACAAGAGACAGTGACGTAAAATTAACTTTTAAGTTTTATACTGTCAAATACCCCAACTTCTATCAAAATGAAAACAATCAAATGAATGTGAGAACATTCTTTGAGACGCTTGAAAACAACGATTTCATTAGCGAGTCTACAATTCGCAGATGCAGAAGAAAAATCCAAGAAACTATTCCTTATCTTAGAGGTGATGTTTATACAACACGAATGAAAAAAGCCACAAAAGAAATGAAAGGCTTTATCAAGCATAAAGATTATACAGAAACTGTATCTCGTGAAAGACATTACCATCTTCAAAAACTAAGCTAAACCAAACTTACAAGGACTAATTATGAAATACATTTGCGATGTAACCAATACCCCTATAGACAATAATAAGAATGTAAGCATTGAAATAGATGCTAGAGACCACGAGAACCAGCTTGATTTTAGATCAGATTATAAAAAATTAAGACATCGGTTAATGATTTCTGAAGATGTAGCTAAATATCTTATTTATATCATCAGAATGGGAAGATTAAAACAACTTTATGAAATAGAGAAAGATGGATTTTTACCCACATTTGAACATATTCATAAAATAAAAGAAGAAGGAGCATTAGATGCTTGATGTAATAGGCGCTTACAATAAACACCTGCAAAATGAACAAAAAATAAAAATGGCTGAACGACAAGTTCAATCCGATGGGCGTTTTTCAGCTAGTTCCGCAGGAATGTGTGCTAAAAAGCTATGGTTTGCTAAAAATAATTACCCAAAAAGTGAAATTGACGATAAAACAATGAGATTATTTAAACTGGGAACATTAATTGGCGAAGACATAGAAAAAGCAATGAAATATCTTCACGACAAAAATGCTTATATCCATACAGAAGAATATATAAAAGACGAAGATTTAAATATAGGTGGCAGTTTTGATTTATTAATTGTGGATTCAAAAACACATAAAGGTTATTTATATGACTACAAAACATGTAATTCTTACAAATGGAGAACCATGTTTGGTCATACAAAAAACAGAGACCCTAACCCAGCTAATAATTACGAGTTCCAATTAGGCACTTACGCAATGATGTTAAATAAAAGTAAAGAATATTGCGATGAAGTAGTTGAAATGAACCTTATTTATTACAATAAAGACAATAGTTTGACTAAAGAAAAGAAAGTTGACTTGCAGTACATTGATTTTGCAAAAAAATACTGGGAAAAAGCCAAATTTATTGCAGAAAGCGATCAAGCTCCTGAAAATCAACAAATGATTCCTTATTACCAATGGGAATGCAATGTGAAATATTGCCCTTATTCTGATTCATGTAATTCTGCTTATAAGAAGTAATAATGGACTGGGTAATAGAATCTTTTATAAGAGGAGACACTAGAGAAAAATCTAGGAAAAAAGAACGCTATAAAGAATCTAAAAAGCTATATGTCTGTGAATCTTGCGACAATGTTTGGGAAATAAACGTGTCAAATACATGTATTAGATACCAAAGTTTCCCAACTATTGGGTTAGAACGAAAAGACTGCAGATATTGCGTAAAACTAAGGAAAAATAATGCTAACAGAAAATGACGTAATGATTGATGAAATATATCAAGAAATAGAAGATCAACTAAATGAAGATTTTGATGCAGTAGTTGAAGGAATAATGGATTTAAATAATATAGATCCTGAAACAATGTTAAAAATACTAGAAATATGGTTTTTTCAATTCGTCAAACATTCAAATGACTATTTTGAAACAAAACACTTAAAAAAAGAGGTAAAAAATGCCAGTTAAAAAGAAAAAAACAGTAGATGTTGTAAAAATGACACCATCTGAAGAAAAAATGTTGGAATTTGCTGAAGAAAAAGAATTTAGATACAATGCTTCACAAGACAGATCTAACACAAAAACTCCTGATGCAAAAGTAAAACAAAAAGCAGGATTTGATTATGTAACAGAAGGATATTTAAGAAATCAGTTAAATAAACATTTCCCCACATGGTCTTGGATACCTGCAGGAAACAACCCTGTTCAATTTCTTGGTAGTGAATGGATTATTGTAACAGGAAATCTAGTTGTTGACGATCATGGAGTAAAAAGAACGTTTATGAGTCCAGGTTCTGCTCGTGTTATGTTTAAAAGTGGTGCGCCACATACTGCAGAAAATGTAATTGATATTGACAAAAATGTTGCAGCTGCAAATACAAACGGATTTAAACGTGCAGTAAACAGATTATGCAATATTGCAGACGATGTGTATCGCAAAATAGAATCTGAATGGATGACAGAAGAACAAGAAAAAGTTTATGATGCAATTCTTGAAGAAATGTTACAAGCTGGATTACCCCATACAGTTTATACAAAGTTTAAAAAGAAAAAAGAACAAGTAACTCCATTGAATTTCAATGAATATTATGGAAAAATGGAAGAATACTTAAACAAGTTAAAAACAAAGGAGACTGCCTAATGGCAATACAATATAACCCAAATAAAGTAAGTGAAAAAAAGACAGAATTTGAACCTATTCCAGATAATACATATTGCGCTCATGTATTTGAAGTTCAAGAAGGAAGAGAAGTTCAAACAAAAACCGATAAACTTTGTGATATATACAAAGTGACGTTAAAAATAGATGGAGACAAACATCCCGAATACAATGATAGAAGAATATGGGCTGATGTTTGGATTACAAAGAAAATAAAAATATCTCAAGGCGGGTCTACCCCACTTGAATCAGATAATGCATCATTTGTTAACTTTTTAAAATCAATTGATTACCCAACAGATAAAGTAATTGTTGAAGAAGATGGTGGACAAATAGAAAAAATCTTAATACCTGAAAGTAACGAAGAAATGGATGATGATTCTGTTGTTGGTAAGCCAGTTGTTGTAAAAACTAAAACCAATCATTGGACAAGTAATAATGGAGAGCCAATGGTTTCTACTAAAGTAGCAGAATGGCATCCTTGGATTGATGGAGTTGTAGTAGCGCCTACAGTAAATGGTGTAGATAATGATGATGATGATCTTCCCTTCTAATTAATTAATAGAGTAGGGAGTATACCTCCTTGCCTCGGACATATGAGACTCCGCATCTCTCTGCTCCCTACTCTGCTCCGACAAAGGATAACCTTGAAATCAAAACAAGAACAACTCGAAAACTACCGCAGGAAAGCAAACTTTGAATCATTTGACACGATGCTACGTGAAGTACATGGTGGAGACATATCCGATATGCATAGTTGGCTTTTTGAGCAGTCAAAACAGTTTGAAACTAAAGAATCATTCAACGAAATAAAGTCTGATTTTAACCTATGGATGCTTAATCGAGGGATTAGCATTCATGAATAAATAAGGAAACAAAATGAACCCAACACAATTAATATCCGAAGGTAACGTTAGATCCGTAAACAAAAGATCTAATGCTTATCAATTACTAAAAGACAACATTAACACCATTGGTATGGAAACACCTATTACCTATCGTGTAAATGATAAAAACGAAAATGTTGTTGTTAATGGACATCAAAGACTAGCAATCGCTAAAGAACTAAAAATGGAAAGCGTCCCTACGTTTAAAATGATTCGTTCAAAGTATCATGGCAAAGTAGATGATGTAACAAGACAATTATCATCAAACATGTTTACTGTAGACATGGATTTGTTAGATGCAAGCGAAGCAGTAAAAATGATATTTGCAGAAAACCCTGAAACAACAAGAAAAGAACTACAAAGACGTTTTGGAATGAAATCTGCATGGATACAAGATGCAACTAACTTAACAAATCTTCATCCCGTATTTTCAAAAATCATAAAAACTAATGCTTACGATACTACAACTATTATGGAATATTTATTAGGTATATGTCTTGCTCCTATTAATGTACAAGAACAAAATCTAATAGAAATGTTTGAAAACGATATTGAATTCAGTGAAAAAACATTAAAAGGCAAAATGACTGCTAAAGATATAAAGCAGATTGTGGATTTTCACAAAGACGAAGATTTCAAAAACTTCAAAAACACATGTGATAGCATTAATGATGAAGTAAATGATAATTGGAAAAAAAACTTTTTTGTTAAAATGTTTACTTTGTTTGATAAAAAGACCTTTCTTGATTATCAAAAAGAAATGGGTAAAGAACCTCAATACACTTACAACATGTTTTCAGAATATGCTGATGAATATTATTGTGAAGATGATGATTTTCTTGCTGATTTCTTTGTCAATAAAACACTCGTAGGCGCAACGTATTTTAAATCAGTTCCAATTGATAAAGACATACATAGAGATGCTTGGGAGAAAGGACATGCTCGACTAGAAGTAAGTAAGTTTAAAAATAAACAAACTTTTAGAAGAGAAATTAGTTTAATGACTAACAATTCTATTGCAGACATTGATATAATAGCTTGGGATGGAAGACTTACAAACCCAACTATTAAATACAAGCACAATGACAAATACATTGCAAAATTAAAAAAGGAGAAATCTAATAACTCTGAAATTGTAAAAGATAGCAGTACAAAAGACATATTTCAAAGTTCTTATAACAAAGTCAACAAATTAATTACTCCTATTTTGTTTGAATATGTAGAAAATCAAATTGACCCATATAAAGTAAACGAATATGGAATGAACATTGTTGTTAAGTGGTTAAGTGAATTAATGCCTTTAACATTTTATGCACAAGACAACAATGAGTGTGATAACAATAAATTCCTTAACGATTTAGCAAAAAAATGGCTTGATCGTCACACTGAGGATGTAACAATTCATCAATTAGATGAGTTATTTGCCTTTCAAAGTCAATTACCAATAAAAACATATTTAAGTACCATGTTTCGTTCAAATGATGATTTTAAAGAGTCGTACTTAAAGTGTTTTAGTCTTGATGCATTGCAAACGTTAGAGTCTGTAACAGCATCAAATAAAAAAAGTGCAATCAAAGAAGCAATGAACTTAGTTCATATGCCTTTTCTAGAACTTTTAGGAACTGTATCTGGTCAATCTAGCCAAGGTCTTCTAAGGGAATATATTGCTTAATGGGAAGATGTCCAGCTTGTGGCTACACAACACATCCGAGACAACAGTCCAATGAATCGAAGATGATTTTTAGATCGCTTCCACAGTATCTAAAAAAACCCCTACAAGACGTGTATCTTTACCATAAAGGTAAAATACCTACCGATACACTGAATAAAGAGTGGCACAAGTTGGTTTATGCTATAGATGGAGCGAATTACGATGTAGTTCGTTCCTCTATACATAAATATACTGAAAGCCAATATCATTTAGAAGGCAAAGGCCTGTTGTATTTAAAAGCAATGATTAATACAAGCAGCGCAACGTTTAAACAAAAACAAAACGCTGAGAAACACAAATTTGGGTCTAACCCACCCGAAATACAAATAGAAAAAGGAGACAAAAATGGAAGTGTCTAATTGTTGTGGAATAGAACTATACGATGATTACGATATTTGCCCTAAATGTTTAGAGCATTGTGATCGAGAGGAAGCTGAATGAGTGTAAACAAAAAAATAGTAGAACTAATACAAGAAAGACTTGAGTTAGGTCAAAAAAAATACGGTAAAGACATGGATCCTCACGATGGAAGAAATTTTATTCAAGAATCTCTTGAAGAATTATTGGATTGCGTTGTTTACATAACTACAGAAATAATAAGACTACAGGAGGAAATAAAAAAGAATGAATAAAAAATGGAACAACTTAATAGACATCATAGAAGATGTAATGGAAACTGCGTGGCAAAACGGAGAAGAAACGGATAGGATATTAGCAAATGGTACGCATACAACAAGTCAAATAAACGATGCTTATTCATTGTTTTATGTAATAATGAGAGAAGCTAGAAATAAAAAACGTAGGAGCAACAAATGAGTTTATTTAAAAACATAGAACAAATAGAAAATGATAATTCAAGTTTAGCCATAAAAGAATTTTCAGGAATGAAAGTTTATAGAGAACCACTTAAATGGAGAACAATGGAAGGAAAACGCACTAATACTGTTGAAATGACAACAGGACATTTATTTAATTGTGTAAAAATGCATTATAATCATTTTGCTGAATTAATAAACCTTCCTACCTATGCCTTTACAATTAAATATGACTATTCTTTTGATAATTGGAAATACCGACCAAAAGAAACATTAGATCAATTAAAAAGATTAGTTGAAGAACTAGAGGACAGAACGGACTGGCTTTCAGTAGATAATGGCGATTGGCAATTAGAAACGTACAAGCTAATAAAAAAAGCAATTAAAAATGAGCATGCAATTAAATCTATTAAAAAAATGATTGAAGATCAAAATAAAAGAAAAAAAGAATGGTTGGAAGAATGTGAAACAAGCTTAAATGAATTTTTACTCCAAGACGATGGAGATGGCAATCTTGAACAACCTTATTAATAAAAACAACACAAGGAGAAATACACATGGAATACTTTAACTGGGACGTAAATGAAGCACCTATCTACAATAAGCATGGTGAAATCATAAAAGGTTATAAACAGATTAAACGAGACGATAACGAAAAAGTGTTAAACGTAACTACAGAACGTTATCATCCAATAGCGAATTCAATATTTAATGATGTTGTAGGCACATTCGTAGAGGATTTAGAATGTAAAGTTATAAATCATGGAGAGTTTGCTGATGGTAAAAAACTATATGTGCAATTTGAAAACAATGAATTTGTTGATACAGTTGTAGATGGAGACGAAAATGGCAGAATAAAAGGTTATGGTACGCTTGTAAACAGCCATGATGGATCAAATGCTTTTAAATTCTTTACAACTATCATAAGAATATTTTGTCAAAATACATTCACAATGGCAGTAGCAAACAACACGATGAATTTTTCAGCAAAACACACAAAGAATCATCGTCTTAAAATTGATACGTTTACTGATACAATTGAAGGTATTGCAAGCGCACAAAAACTAATTAAAGATGACATTGATAAGATGACGCAACTAAATACTTTTAAAGTTCCTGAAGCCTATGCTAAAGCTTTATATAGCCTAAACAAAAAGCCAAGACCAATTAACAGAAAGAACAAACAAGGCGTATACGAAAACACTGGTTGGACAGAAGCTAAGTATAGTGGCAGAGGTGAAAACATCATGAAACGATATTCTGATATTTATGATATGTACGGAGACATTGAGAACAACAACTGGAAAATGTTTAATGTTACTACAGATGACATAGATCATGGAAGTAAGCCACAAGAATACGGTCTCATTGGTAATGGCAATACAATAAAAAGTCGTGCATTTAATCTGCTTACAAAGTAGATTGTAGTTCCCCCAAAAAGGTTTTGGACGACCTTTCGGGCAGCACAGGTTAATCACAATTAAAACATAGAAAGCCTATAGGTATAATTTGTCCTATGGGCTTTTTGCGTTTACATACACAAGGAAAGAAATGCGTAAAATTAATTCCCTCAAAGACATCAACCACGATGTTTACAAACACATTATAGCACTAACACCCGAAGACGCAAGAGTTGTAAAAACTGCTTTTGAGTTTTTGCCTAAAAACGTAGCAAACGAACCCGAAATGAAATCCTTATTAAAAGCAGTAGACAGTGTTGCATCAGCAGATGATATAATTGATGTTTTCAATGATCCATCTAATTGCGAGGTGTGCGATGACTGAACTCCCAAAAGTCCTACCTCATTCTATTGTAGCAGAAGAAGCCTTATTAGGATCTGTATTAAATAAAGAAAGCAATTACAGTGTAGCAACAAGAAATATAACAGGAGCTAATGTTTTTTATGTAGGAATGCATCAAAGAATATGGAGAATAATGAACCGATTAAATTCAATGGATCGCTCTATTGATGCAGTTTCAGTTTGTTCTATGATAACCGCTAACGACAGAAAAAAATACCCAGACTTAAATAGTTTTTATGTAACAGGTTTATTAGATCATGGCATTCAAAGTAAAGTAGATAGTTATTCTCAAATTGTATTAGAGAAATATTTACAACGTCAACTTATTAGAGAGGCAGAAGATATTAAAAACTTTTGTTTAGATAACAACAAACAATACGAAGACATTGTAAACAAAGTAAGTAACGTAACTAATAGTCTCCAAAGAATGAGAACTGGAAAAGAATTTAGTTTATCAAAGCTAATTAAAGAAACATCAGAGGCTATTAAAAACCCTGTTGATCTTATTAAATACGGTTACGATTCATTAAATCATTTAGCAGGTGGAATGACTCGTGGAGAAATATCAGTTATTGCAGGTAGACCTGGTCATGGTAAAACAACATTCTGTATCAATCTAGTACACAAGTTATTACAACAAGGATATAAAGTATTAGTCTTTAACAGAGAAATGTCTAATTCAGAAATGCTTAAGAAATTGCTTGTTGTTTCTAATACAAGTTTAAGTCATTCTAAAATTCGCAAAGGAAACATTGATGCATCTGTACAAAAAGAAATTGATCGCTCATTTGTGGAGCTGGAAGAGCTATTTAAGAAACAATTAATCATGTTTGATGATGTATTCGACCTAGCTGGTTCAAGTGCTATTATAGAGAAATTTAGGCCTGATGTTGTAATTGACGATCACATACAGTTGATTAAAGCAAATACAAAATTAGAAGGCAGACGTTTTGAGATAGAATCAATAATGCAGGAATACAAAATGCTATCTAAGAAACATAAAATGGTTTCTATTTTAGTAAGTCAGCTAAACAGAAATATAGAACAACGTGTTGACCCAATCCCTAAACTAAGTGATTTAGCAGAATCAGGTTCTATAGAGCAGTTAGCAGAAAACATAATCTTTATATATTATGATTACAAAGTACGTTTTGAAGATAGTGAATTTGGTCCGAATAAAAATCAAATCATAGCGGCTAAAGTAAGATATGGTACTAGCGGTAGACTTACAATGGGATTTGATGGTGACAAATGTTTGTTTTACGAAACTTCATACAACGGTGATCCGATAAGAGATAAAGAGATACACATACCAAAGCAAGCTACGATAGAAGACACTAAAGACTTATTTCAAAAGTTGGCATTAACTAAAGTCTAAAATGTCTATAAAGTACAAACAGCTTGAAGGCATGAAAGCAAATGCTTGGAAACACGATGCACGTAGGACAGACGAGTCAGTAAAGTTTTGTCCTACTTGTAAAAAATGTTACGAAACATTTGAACATCAACCATGGAATAATAAAAAGTTTATGTTTCTTTCTAATTTTCCATCATATAAAAAACCGAGGATTATTTGTCCTCAATGCACTAGGAGTATAAATGATAATAATAAGTAATTGGATAGGCAATTTACTAATCCTATCAGTCTCAATCCTTTTTATATCTATATGCATTTTTGTATTAATTTTATGTTTATTTGCAATTCAAGATATGCGAAAAAAATATGAATTTGTTGGATTTAAAAAACTAATGAAGAAATTCTTTTGATCATACTATTATGATCGTACAGGCATGGTAGGCGTTATCCTTGTTTCGTCTACCTGCCTTTTTTAATTGTGCCTCTTTTCATGATTTAATTAATTAAAGAATGGATGACAAAAGGTTGGCGCCAAGAGGCACATAAACTTTACAAATAGGAGCAGTAGTAATGCATCAGTCCCAAAAAATAACAAACAAAGAACTAATACCTTTTTACAAAAAGCTTATTAAGAAAAACGAATTAAACGATAGGTCTTATATGGTAAAAAGATTAAAGCAACTTATGATGCTTGAAAACCAAAAAAACAATAAATATACAAAAGCAGCTAAAAGATTAGAATACCAAAGAATGTACAGACAAAGAAAAAGGAGTGAACAATGTTAAAATATGTGTTAGAAGAAATATCATTTCATACTTACGACATTATGATACCCTTATTAATCATATCTTTCATATTAGGTTATTTTGGCAATAAAATGTCAGATAATAGGCGAGATAAGGTTAGGCAAAAAACAGAATCCGAACGATTTGAAAAGTTATTTAACTTACTAGAAAGTAAAACAAACATAAATAAACATCAGTGTTCTAGATGTTTAGGTTACTTCTCTTCTGTTATTACAGATAATGATAACTTAGATGATTACTGCGAATTTTGTTTTGAGGGTAATTAAATGGCTAATGTAAAAAGTTCAAAAGCAAAAGGTAGGCGATTACAAAACTATGTAAGAGATTTATTAAGAAATTTATTTAAAAATAAATTAGATGAAGACGATATTAAATCTCAAATCATGGGCGTTAATGGAGAAGATATTGTTCTTTCGCCTGCGGCTCGTAAACTATTTCCTTACTCTATTGAATGTAAAAACGTAGAACGTTTACCAATATGGAAGGCTTTAAAGCAAGCCGAAGAAAATACAAAAGAAGGAACGAGGCCTTTATTAATTATAACAAGAAATAGAACTCCTACTTATGTAGTCGAGAACATTGAAGACTGGATTAAAAAAATATAATTCAAACCCACCTATACACCCTAGTTAATCTACTAGGGCATACCCCAAACTAATTAACCGTTAAAAACTTAATCTTACTTTCGGATTGGTGATTCACGAAATCAAATAATACGCTTATTACTGCATGAGCCTCACTTCCATCTTTGTTAATATAGCACACATTGTAGATTTGTAGTTGGCTAACAATATTATTTTTTATCGCCATTTCGAAATGTCTCTGAGTCTCCTTTGGGTCAGTAATAGCTTTGTCGGTTTTATCAACTTTTACAGCAAAACCCATTCTTTCAATCTCGTTGTAGTTAGTTTTACGCTCAGTCCTTTCACTTGTCATAAATTTATGGTGCATTTTCCAATATTTTTTAGTTTCTAATTCAGAATAGCCTAACTTTTTGTAAAAATCTTGGTAACCAATCATTTGGTATTTTTCAAAAGTATCATATCGCCCAGATTTATATGTTTGTCTAGTTTTTACATCAAATTCAATATCGCTCCAGTCAGGTATGTTACCGCCTATTAAATTTATAGGTTTATTAATTAATTGTTTTTCTAATAATAAAATTTTATCTGCTTGAGATTTTATTTTATCACTTTGTAAATCTATTAAATATTGAGCCTCCACTGTAACCTTCCCTCCCTTACTTTTAAGGTTTAACCAATCAACTTCCTTAGTTAATCCTTGTATTATTTTATTTTTAGTTTTTTCTGTTGGGATTTTACCTTGAATAACATTGTAAATAGTTTTTCTTGAAACACCTGTTTTTTTAGATATATGTGTTATAGAAAAACCTGATTCAAGTATTGAATCTTGAATTGAATTTTTCATTTTGTATTACCCAGTTTATTATTAATTACTCAATTTAATTTAAAAGTAACAATATTGAGTAACAAGAAATAAAATTACTTAAAAATGTATATTTTAACTTTGGATAGCGACAAGAAAGGATTAAATTATTATACGGAATGTGTTAGGCGTTTTGTGGGGTTCGAGGACTGGCTTCACAAGAAAGAAATCTCTCTTTGGACAGTGTAGCCAGTTCCTCTTATTGAACCCTGTTGAGCAGCACATGCTCAAATATGTATAAATTTATAGTAAAATACACATACAACACAACTTTAAACAGTATAATCTTCAATATCTGCAGTTAATAAAGGTGTGTAATGTTTATTTGTTACTTCCAAACTTATCCCTAATAACCTAGAAAGTTTAGCAATATCCCCATATTTTTTCAAATGGTTATAACCAAATGTTCTGCGTAAATCATGAACTTGAACATCTTTTACGCCTGCTTTCCTAGCATACCTCTTAAACCCTCTAGTAATCCATTGTTTCCTAAACTCCCAAAAAACAAAATCCCTTCTTTTTAAAATTTCCAAAGCTTGACTGTTCACCCTTACTATTCTTTTATATCCTCCTTTCTTTATTACCTGTAAATAATAACCTCCATCATTGTTTTTTCTAAGCCATTCACTTTTAGGTGCGTTAGCTTCTTTCCTTCTTGACCCAGTATAATATATAAATTCTAAACAATCTTTAAAATCTTGTGTAACCCCAGTACAATTAATTATTGAACTAAACTCATCATAATTCAATACTCTTGTTCTTGCTTCAGAATTTGTATTTCCTTTAAGTATCTTTAAATGATACCCTTCCTTCTTGCACCATCTTGCAAAAATATTATAATCCCTACGAACTGCATTTTGAAAAGACTTACTTCGATCTGTATTAATTCCATTTTTAAAATAGTTATTAATATTACTTTGTAGAGTCTTTGTATAAGTTACAGATTTACCCTGCTCTTCCTTGTCTAGCAAAAACCGAGCTAGTAAAACGTGTTTCTGAGCTTTCTTTTTTTCAAAATCTGGAGTTTTTAATTGATAATACTCATTAATAAACTTTTGACGTATATCATTTGCCAACTTGTTTACTTCATAGGGATCTGTTAATCCTGTTCTACCAGTAAGCAACTGACCTCGGATCATTTTACGAAATTCTATTGAACCACTAGAACTGTAATAAAAGTTTTTTGCTAGTTTTATACTCTTTTTAGCCATGAATTGTAGCGCATTTGTAGCGCCACAACTCAGCTAACTCATAACCCTCGTGGTGAAAACGTCCTTACGGACAATGGATTTTAAGTCCATAGTGTCTACCAATTCCACCACCCAGGCATGTTCTATGTTTGCTAAAATTATGGAATGCGGTAGTCATAATTTGTAGCGATAAATTGTAGCGAACATTTTTAATTAATATTGGTAATTATCAAGGTTATTAATATACATAGATTATTTATATTGGCGAACTGATTGTTGAATTTTTTGTTTAGGAGGTAAATTAAACTTTTTAGGTTTGTCTACTATACTCACTGCATCTTTAACTAACGCTTCAGTTGTTAATGACGGATTTAACCAAGAAGCAAATTGCTCATAAAATTCAGGTTGAAATAATTTAATTAATCCAATTCTTCCTGCTTCCGTTCCAGCAAAAGCTAAGTTTACCAAAGCTGCTGCCCCTAAACCCCAAGGCATAGCTAACAATCTTATGTAATCTTTTAACTCAGGATTGTCTTCTTCTTTTTCACTTAAAAGTTTTGTCGCAAGAAGCATAAGTGAAGTTCCTATTAAATAAGGAGGAGAGTTTAACCCATTTAACACTTGGGTAGCTCCAGAGTTATAACTTTTTCTTTTAACCATACCTGCTACTGAAGCTATAGCACCTGCGCCTAAAATACCTGTATAAGCATTACTAAATAATACAAAATTAGTTGCTAAACCCATTCCAGTATGAAGAAAAAATTGAGACATACCACTGGCTCCTTTCATATTTAAAGCCATTTGCATTGTTTTTTTCTCAGACGTTCCCAATACATCTGATAATTTATGACCCATGTAGCCACCAGCTGCCATCACACCTCCCAATACAAACATATGAGGATCTGCCATTCCACTATAAATCATTTCATTAGTTACAACATATCCACCAGTTACCCCACCAAACATATTTAAAGCCCTAGCATTCATTAACATTCCCATTTTAGTAAGAGATGTAAAAGCTTTACCATGAGCAAGCACTCTATTTTCTCCACCTATCTCATCAGGAGTAGGTAAATAACTAAAATACATATCTTTTATTGTTCTGTAATCATAAGCTATTTTTTGATTTCTCCAAACAGTAACAGAATTCACCAATTTCATAAATTCGTTACCAAATTGTTCCCCTACTCCCTCCATACCTAAAAACATGTCTGTTTGATTCATAAAATCAGTTCCCGCCTGTATTGCTTTAGCGTCAAGAGGATCTAAATTAGGATGTATTTCCATATACTTATTATATCCAATAAAAAATGATGTACCTCTTAATATTCTTTCTGTAAAAGTTATTGGAAATGGATTTATATACTTTTTTGCGCCATACAAAAATTGCGTCATTCTTGTAGATCCTTTTGGGGGTGGAGCTCCTTCTCCTGCAACTGCATAATTAGCTATCATCCTACTCATTTCTTTTATTTTAGAGTTATCAATTTTGCTTAACTCTTTTTGATAAAGATAAATTTGTTCTTTTATGTAAGAATCGCTTTTATCGCCCTTTTTTAATTTTTTAATTGCAAGCCTTGCTCTTCGTATTGCTTTTTGAGCTGCTTCTTTTTGTGTTCTTTCTACGTCTCCAGCCATAACGTTTTCTACTGCATTTTCAAACATTTCCTGAAAGTTATATATTCCTGCTTGCAATAATATTTTTTGACCTCGATCAGATTGAGAATCGTTTATAGCTTGATATGTAGCACCTAATCCTACTTCTGCTATTTTTGTAAACATACTAGGTAACTGTTGTAATCCTTGAAGTGAGCCAGACAAGTTTAATCCAGTTAATAACCTTTTCATTGTTTGTGAAGTCCCAACTACTGTTGAAACATCAACACCTAATGTTTTAGCAAAAGATCTGTCCGTAAAAGGAACTCCAGCTATAGTGGCTTCAGAATCTGGACTACCTATAAATTTTAAATAATTATTAAGTATATATCTTTTAAAAATAGGATCTTTTTCATCTGCGATAGCAGTAACCGCTTCAAAAGCTAATTTTTTTTCCATTATAGCATTAGACAATGAAGATATCATATTAGGAACAACGTCAGCATCTTTTCTTTTAAACGTAGAGGGAATAAAATGTTTTACAGGTTTAAACTGTTTTAAAAACAATAATGTAAAAGGATCATAAACATCTTCTTGATCATAAATTTCTTCACGAAGCAAATACTTTTTTAAAGTTTGTTCCATATTAAATAAATCTGTTGAAGCTCTTACCCATTGAGAATGAGCTTGTTTTCTATCAAGACCAGAATCATTGTCTTCATCTGTATTTGTTTCGTCATATTCATTATAATTTGCAAGTACACTCAATGACTCTACTTCCTCTTTTAGCCTTTCAATAGTCTCTCTAAAAATTTGAGGCAAGTCAGCCATAAAATATCTATCAGGATAATATCTTTCTACAGGAAACCCTACAACTTCATCTCCATTTTCATCGTAAAATCTTTCCTGTCCGCTTTTAGTACCAATAACAAGTTTTTGCCTTTTAATCTGAGTTAACTTTAACGATTCAAAAAAATTACTATCTACAGAATCTCGTAAAGAATTAATTCTTTGTAATACGTCTCTAGCTTCTACAGGAAGTGATTCTAATTCTTGTGGAGTCAATCTGTTAGCTAATTTTTTATAAGCAGTATCTAAAGCATCAGACTCTTTTATAACAGATTCATAAATTTCATTAAAAACTCTATCAAAAGAACGATTTATCATTTCCCATTCCCTAGCCTGCTCTTCAGTAAACTCAAGTACATCTTTATATCCTGCTTTATTTACTGTTTTCCAAGGTTCAATATAATTGCCTACAGGAACTTTTTTCTCTAAATCTGCAAAAGATTGCTTCTGTTCTGTTGTGTAATCCCTACCTTTCCATTCATATACTAAATCACCATTTTCGTATTTTTTACCTGTTGGGACTTTTCTGTCTCTTCCATACATATATACATTAAATTTTCCATCTTTACCTTTCGTAAAAATTGCTTTTCCATTTCTATAATCTGAAAAAAACTCAAATAAATCATTTCTTGACGAAAATTGTTGCTTTGAATTAGTGTTAACAACACTATAAAAATGGTTAACGTGTTCTAATAAATGAGAAACTCCAGACTCATGTCTTCTTAAAGTATCAAAACCAACTATTGGTTTATTTGTATACGGATCTAATGGAATACCTTCATCGTTATCTTGGAAAGGCTTTGGTCTCATAAAATTATTACCATAAGCATTTTTTTCATTATTATAATTTTCTACAAACCGTAAATAATTATTTAAAGGCATGCTTAAAGCTTTGTCTCCCACATTTTTAGGTATTGTGTGAGAAAAAAACAATCTATGTCTCCAAGGTGTCATCACTTTTCTTTTTTGTTGAAAGGCTAACGCTTCGTTAACCATTCTCATTATTATCCTTAAATGAGCAATAGGCATTGAAGTTAACTCAGGTACATCAGTATCGGGATCAGAAGTTATTCCTTGACCCGCTTTTTCTAACCTATCAACATCCATTCCATGTCTAATTCGGAAATTAGTTCTATATATTAAATCATTTAAAGCAGGATCACTTGCAGCTAAAGAAGTTAATTTAAGACCTAAAAGTATAGAATTCTGCCTGTCAGGACTATTTTTAAAATGTTTTTTTAATAATGCTTTTATATTCTCTTCACGCTCCATCATTTTTTCTGTTTCTGTTTGATTTCTGTGATTATAAATAGCACCATCTAATATTTTTTTCATTTTCGACTTAGCTCTTTGAGTTAAAGAAGTCCAAAATCTACCTTCAGGTGAGTTACTAGGAGCATCTTGAAGCGATTTTGTATTTTCATTAAAAATATCATCAATTTCTTCATCGTGATCATGAAAAAAATCAGATACTTCTTTTACCGCTTTTCCTGAGTCGCTACATTTCTTGTTCATTATTCACAATTCCTTTCTTTTAATTTTTTAACTAATACAGGATTTTCTTTAGCCCAAGTCTTTAAATAATCTTTTCTGTTTTGATTTAACTGATTTAATTCTTCGTTGTAATTAGATAAATATTCACTAATTATTTCAGGATGCAATGTTGTTTTATTTTCTCTGCTAACTGGAGGGATAATATTCATTGCTTGTCTGGTGGCAAAACTACCTGTTGCGTTCCGACGAGCTTGACCTTTTAAATATTCAATCGTAGCAAGTTTTTGCATAGCACTAGTTTTTAATCTATGCTTATAAAACTTAGACCATTTGTCGTAAAACTCAATATATTTATCATTGTAATCCCACGTTTTAGAAGTAATTAAAGTTTCTAAAGAAGCTTCTTTCATATTAGGAGACATTCTTTCTTTCTTAGTTAATTCTTCTAGTTCTTTTTGTAATATTTGTGCATATTTTTTTGCTGATTGTTGTTTCTGACGATTAGATAATTCGCTTGCTTCTTCCTCGCTAAATAGCGAAAGCATATTTTCATTATTTCTACCTGTTAAATTTTTTACTGCACTTGTATGCACCCTTAAAGAATCATTAGGATCAATGTTATAAAACTCACCTACGTCTAAACCTTGGTTTTCTAAAATTTCAAAAAAAACAGTAGTAATCTGTTCACTTAAATCTACAGGTAAATTGTCTGCTTCTACCGACAAATTATCTTTATCTATTATCGCATGCTTGTTATAATACTTATGTAGTTTTCCTTTTCTACCTACTTTTTTTGCATAATCATGTTGCGCTTGAATTATATATCCAGCTCTATCAGTCATAAAGTCTGAATAGTCTTTAGAATAGTTAAAAATTTGATCAAATTTTAATTGACCTTTTTGAGGATCAACCATATTATCTACAAAACTATTTATTTTTAATATCTTCTGAATCAATATTTTATTTATAGTTTCATAAATTCTATCAGATATTTCACCAGACGGATCAACAGGGTTATAAAACATTTTTTTAGATAGACGCTTAGAACTATAATCCCATTCGTTTAATAACAGTTCTTTTGGATGATCTAATGCAGATTGTAAATGTATCCGTAAATACTCAGAAAACTTACCTGAAAAAGATCCACCGTCTTTAGTCATAACCAAAGGATCTTTAATAAAATCATCTAATTTTCTTATCTTAATAAAAACTTTTTTATCTAAAACTAAAGAGTCTTCTTCAGATGTCATTAAAAAAGGTATCCCACCATCTTTAAATATTTTATTAAATAAAGACGAATACCTCATAATGTTAACAATTTCCCCAATAGCAGTTTCACCATAAGTCATATTAGCAGATACAACAGGAACTTGACTTAACTCAGAGTTATTAACTTCTTGTTCTGTCCTTGCATATTTGCTTAAACCCATTGGATTTATAGAAGTGGTAAGTTTTCTAAAATCTTTAACCTCGCTATCTTCAAGCAAAACAACATGACCATGATCATTATCGTGGTCTCCTTGATGCCTTTCTTTTACTTCTTTAGGATGAAGAACAAAACTATCTCCTATTGTAGGATCTAAATTTTTAATATAATATAACCCTAATCCATCTAATCCCGTTAAGGGACTTCTTGCAACTAATACATATTTTTTATTTTTTGACAACCAATCATTGACACTAGACAACCTATCATTATCACTTATAAAATCACTATTTCTTTTACCCATAGATTTTAAGATTGCCCCTAGTAAACTGTTTGTTACTGGCATAACAACTTCTTCTTGAGTTACTTGATTCCAATCATCAGGCCTAAAATCTAAATAACTTCCTGCAGTTTTATTGTCTGCTATCTTTTTTAAAAACTTATTTTTTAAAACTTCTTTTAAATAAGCTAAGTTACTTGGGAACTTCCCTGCTCCTAGCTTAGCCATTTCCTGTACATTCCCAGGAACAGCATCATAGTATTGTGTAGCCATACTTAAAACAAGTCTATCTACATCTGCACCACTTCTTTGACCTTTAATTAATTTATCAATCATTCGCACTGGAGAAGAAGGACTAGACTGGTCTTTCCTAAATCTTTGTATTAAGAGATCAGAGCTATCTTGATCTTGTATAAAATATGAAGACTGACTTGTAAGCATACTTTCTTCTTTAATTTTATCATCAGAATATTGAATAATACCTATTGAATTTCCTGAGATTGTATGGACTACATTATTCTTAGTTAAAGAACCTCTTCTTATTTTTGTTTCATCATCTGTAGATAAATAATCTATGTGTTGACCCTCTTCTGTATTACTTGGATGATATATGTTTACATCTCCATTTAAATCTTTTTTAAGTATAGCAATAACATTTCCATTAGAATCTTTTATTCTTGCAGATAAATCTTCTTGAGACATTTCATAAGGAAACGTTATTGTTTTTTCATCATGCTTAGAAGCTTCTATGTTACCATCACCATCATTAGCGTAATGAATCGTTTTAATACGAACTGCCTTATCATGATTTCCAAAATGTTCAGGGTAATCTTTTGTAAATACACTTTGACTAGTAAACACCGCACCATCTCTAATATATTGTTTTTCACCATCAAGTGTTTTTGTTAACTCATTTGACAAAACAACTTCATTTGTAGCATTATTTATTAATTCTATAGAGGCTCCTTTGGCATCAAAATACATTTTTTTTCTGTCGGGCAATGTTGGACTAGTAAATACTGGTGTAAATGGTATCTTAATACGCTTTGCAATCTTTTCATTTGAGTCAAATATATATTCTTTACCTAAAACATCTGTTAAAAACTCATGCCTTGTTATCCAATCAGCTCTATGTTTATAATAATCTTTTTTGTAAGTAGTTGCTATACTAAGTGTTTCTTGCTCAGACATTGTACTAGGAGACGCAATTCCATTTAAAAAGTTTTTAGCTATTTCTAATTGCTTTTTTGAAATAGAATTATCATCTTTATACAAATTATACTGATACACTAAATATTCTTCAAAAAGAGCGTCGTTTTTAGCTTGATTTTTTATTACTTCAGGTATCTTAACCATTATGTAAGTTGATTTTTCACCTCTAGTGCTTATAAGAGAAATACCTTTTGGCACTAACTGTTCTTTTTTTAAGGTTTCTATTTCTTGAGCATTAAAAGCCCCATAAGGATTATCTTTTGTTCTTTCATTTGTAATAATATTTTTTTTGTACAAATAATATATTTCATGATTATTAAAATTGTGCCTATTAATCATCTTCTGAGTTTCTGTTTCAGGTCTTGCTATTTTTGCAAATGAAGTCTCTTCAGGTGTTGTTGGTCTAAAGACAGGAAAATAAAGTTGTTTTTTATCAGGGTCAGCAAAGCGACTATACTTAGCTTCAAAATGAATTGTATTCCCCGAAGTTCCTTGATGTGTTGTCCCTAAATTTTCAGGCAACATCATTGTCCAATATCTTTTAAAAGCTTCTCTTGCCCTTGGATCTCTCTGCAAAAGTTCTCCAACTGTTTGACCATCAAGAGTCGTTAATATTTTTTTCTTACTTAATACTTTAACAAACTCATCAAAAGCATTCCCTTCTAGCTCTCTGTCGTTTAATATTTTATATGCCTGTTGCTGCACTTGTTTAAAAAGAACAGGATCAATATTAAATTCATACTTTGCCCAAAAACTATTGGCTATCTTGCTTTGTTCTTTTACAGTAAGCATTGAATCTTTTATTGCATCTATATCGGATATAGCCTCTAATTGCTTTTCAGACGTATATAAAAAGTTTTCTAATTGTTCGGGGTTGTTTAACGCTTCTCTACCAGTTAACCCACTTGCATAACTTTTTAATTTTCCCAATAAAGGTCTTTGATGCATCCATTCGCTAGACCATCTGTCAAACTCATGCGCCATACTTGTTTGATTTGCTAAAGGTTGTATGTTCTCTATCCACCATTCAAAATGATTATCAGAAAGATTAAATTCTTCTTTTGTTTCTGCCCATAGCTTATCATAAATCTTATTTATTTTTCTTGAAAGATTTTTTGATTTAGCATAAACATTAGGTAAAGATTTATCTTCTAAACTAAATAACTTTATATCTTTGGGTGCTGTTTTTTTGGTTTCCTTATAAGCTTCACCATTTGCATTTTTTAAAGAAGTCTTTACTTTTTCTTTATCAATAGGTGGTTTTTTGCTTTGACCTTGTGCAATCTTTTGTTTAGGAGAGATAATAGATTTTAAGTCTAATGTGGGAGCATTTTTAAATTCATCACTAGACTCAAACTTTTCTTTTTCGGTAACAGTTTTTTCTACATTTATATCTTTAGGTGTTTGAATAGATGTTTTTTTATTGCCTGTTGATTTATTTATTCTTTTTTCTACCTCTAAAGCAAGCATTCTTAAATTAACTTGTCCAGCACTTGCACCAGTAGAACCACCTTGCCTTTGCTGATTTAATATTTTTTCAAGAGTATTTAGTTCACTCTTAGTAAGTTTGTAAAATTTACCATCAACAATAACACGCTGATCTTTTTTACTTTTTGCACTCGGAAATTGAACTCTTTTATTTATATTTATAGCATTTTTAGCAATGTTAGTATCTTTCTTTTTCTTTTTAGCTTCAACGTTTTTTTCTATTTTCTTTTGAGTCTTTTTCTCTATAGCCCGACTACCACCTCTTAACTGATTTGTATAATCTTTAATCTTTTTATCTATTTCTTTTATTTTTCCTTCTCTTGCAGGAGCATTGATAGCAGATGTTTCTTTTGTTAACCTTTCTTTTTCAACTTTTAACTGATCAAGTTCATAAGTAATTATGCTTATGTCGTCCCCATAATTATTAAAATCATTATCAATACTATTAATATTCCCTTCGTCAAAAAAACTATCCTCTGGCATAACAGGATCTATGTCAAAAGACTCGATCATTCCTCTTGTTTCAAGTTCGGAAAGATTGTTGTCTTTAGATATTTTATCTATTTCTTTTTTAGTCCTAGGTTTTTCCTCTTTACTTACATCAAAACTTTTTGGCTTAGGTTTCTCATCCCATATGTATTTATAGTTTTCTTCTTGAGTTGCAGGGAATATTTGAGCTATCTCAGGGTTTTTTAATAATATCTTCTCTGCATCTCTTTGTGATTTTGAAACATTATTAGAAGTCATCAAGGCTCCAAAACGAGCCTGTACTTCTTCTTCAGGTACATTCCAAACTTTTGCTATATCTTGTACAAAATTTCTAGTATCTACAAATTGTCCAAATATAATAGCATCATCGTAACTACCATCTGGAATAAACTGATCATCAATTTTTTTAACAGAACCTGATTCTTTTTTTGTTTCAGTTTTATATTGTTTAATATCCTCTTGAGTTTGAAGACTCATTTCACCAATAGGATTATTTCTAAAATTATTAGCTACTACACCACCACTACCTATAATGAGACCCATCGTAAAACCAACCGCACCACCTTCAAGAACTTCATCGCTTAAAAATTCAAATTCTCTATTCGGTAGATTCTTCCATTTAAACGCTTCGCTTATTGTTCCTTGAAGCATTTCTTCTATAGCCTCTTCAGTAGCTACCCCTGTAACAGGAAGTGCATATTTAGTCATAATGCCTACAGAAGTCTTAACAAAAGGCTTACCCTGCTTTAACCAACCGCTATATCCCCTTGAGACATTACCTAACTTGCTTGCAATACCAAGACTAGCTAATTCTACTACACTTGAAAAGTTTGCATATTGATTTGCATATGAATCAGCCATTTGACGAATTTCATCACGACTATATTCATCTATAGGTTTAGAAAAATCTCCAAACGTAACCTTAAAATTTTTATCAAAATCCTCTTGAGTAATATCAGTGCCAATTTTTGATCTTAAAGATGTTGCTTGGCTAAACATATATCCTAATTCTTCTAAATAATCCCTTGAAGACCCTCCTGTTTCTTGAATATTAGAACCCACCATAGACGTTCCCATTCCTACAAGCTTATAAGCTCTTCCAACAGGGCTAAGAGCTAAACCCATTCCTATTAAGCTAGAAATTTGACTAGGGAATGATTGAAATGCTTTTACAAGAACACCTTTTAATACATCTACTTTATCTGTGTTTTCGTCTCTTAAAATGTCGGCTAAAGAAAGAGCATAAATACCTGTCGCTGGTTGCATTTTCTCTGCATCTTCATAAACATTTTTTTGCCATTCTTGTAAGCTATTTACAGCATCGCTATCTTCATTAAATTCAGTATTTAGACCTACTCTTAAATTAAACTCTCTTGCTTTTGCTGAAACTCCACCAACAAAATCCCCACCCGACTCTTTAAATGCTTTCCCTATACCCCAACTTGCCTGTTCATAATCTTTAAATTGAGCGTTTGTATTTGCCTGTATTCCTTTATTAAGGCTACTGAGATATATTGCCATGTTATCTTGAATTTCTTTTGTAGAAGTATCTGACAAACCATCAGGTAGATTATCTTTTATATGACTACTTAATCCATAAATTTGATCTGTATAACTACTAATTAACCTGTCTCTATCTGTTTTTGCAACCGTATTTTTCCAATTTGTATTTCTATTTGCTTTGTCTTCTATAAGTTTTTTTATAGAATTGTATTTGTCTAATTCTGGACTAGGCTTTGTTAAGTCAATTGTATAATCAGAAGTTTTATCTCCTGAAGGTTGATCAAATAAAACATTTGAACCTCTGTCTCTTTCTATCGTCCTATTTAAACCGTCAAATAAACCTTTAAAAACTTTATTATCATTTACATCTTTAGAATTAGGGTCAAAAGAAATTAAATGGTTTAATGGCTTTGGAGGGACTTCCTCTTCTAAGTCTTTTTTAACAGTTGGCATCAAGCTCGTTGATTGAAGTATAGGTATCATTTTAAAAAACCTCCTGCAGTTTCTTTATCAGCTGCGTCTGGTACTAATTGTTTTACTTTTGGAGGCTGAAAACGTTTATCATCAAGAATAACGTCACCAATACCTTTAAAAATTTCATCTGTAGACCTAAAATATGATTTATATAAATCCGTATTAGGGTCATCTATTTGGTTTAATTCAAGTGTTAAAGAGTTCATAAACCCATCATACTTTTCTTCAAGATTCAAATCATTTAAATCTAAAAAATTATCAGAGCTAGGATCATTAATATATTCGTTTAACAAATTTTCCATATTATCAGTTTTAATTAATTCACTTTCAGATAATAAAGTAGCCATAGACACTATATCGTTAAAAGCATCTTCATATTGACCATATGCGTTATATGTATTTGGAGAATTCAAATTAATGGGGCCATATTTTTGAGTCATAGTTGTAGGATTAACTAAATTGCCTTTTAATTTATTCTGAAATATTATTGTTTCTTTTTGAAGAATCTTTCCTCTACGTTTTTTTTCTGTTTCTTCCAGAATTGCTTTCATCGTATTATACTGATCATTGTATGCAGTTTTAACTCTTTCTAATCCTTTTACAGTATCATTGTTTTGATTTTCCTCTATCATCTTATACATTTGTTCTTGATTTTTATTTATCATTGATAATTGATCTTTTGGACTTAAAGTTTCATTTTTTAAATAATTGTAAATACCAAGTTGTACTTCTGGATTAGAAGATCCTTCTTTACTAATGCTTAAAGCATCTCGATTAGTACCAATTCCTTTTGTATTTAACAGTTTTTCAATAGCGGGCATTATATTTTTTGTATACCCATCTGCAACTTCTCGATTAGAAAGTTCGCTATAGTTTTTATAAGCATTATTTAATTCAGCTGAATTTGTTATGTCACCTGAATTAATTCGTGATTGCACTATTTGATTTGTTATGCCTTTTACAGTATTCTTATCATCACTGTTACTTAACGCTTCATTAATCATATCCATGTTACTTCTATTAACAGAATTTTTTGATTCCAACGCTTCTAAAGATCGCAACATTTCATCATTTATATTTTTCATTTGAGGTAACACAAAAGAATCCTTGCTTATAGTTTTCTTTGCTACGTTAAAGTTTTCTTCTGTAGGTGTAGCCTTATAAGTTTCAAATGCTATTTTATTTTTATCTGCATAAGCTTGGTCAAACATTTGAGCCATGTTTGCTATCTTAGCCATAGACATAGTAGGCTTTGACAACTTTGCTTTTTGAAGTTCTATTTTGTTGTATACTTTGTTTAAATCTCTGTCTATTTGAGCCATACTGTACCTCTATGAATATTCGTTACTTTGTTTAAACTGGTCTAAACCCATACCTACTACTTGTCCTACTACAGGTCCTCCTGGCAAGAAGTTAGCAGCTACTTTTCCTGCGCTTAACGCTAGGTTTAATTTGTTATTGCTTTGAGCTTCTTCAATTTTTTTCTTTTCAGCTTCTAATTTATCAATAGAAGAATTTGCTTTAGAGACTGCAAGATTTGCATTTTGATTTAGTCTCTTTTTTATATCTTCATTTTTAGATTTTTGATTTTGATACAAGGAAGTTAATCTTGTCTTTATAGCTTCTTGAGTTTCTAAAGCCACTTGTTTTATATTACCTGAAGACAAGTTACTTGTAGGAACTTGATCCATATTTTTTTTCAAAATGTCCATGCTTTGTAGCGCACTATTTTGCATATTTTCAGAAAAAGCAGAATCCATTTCATTAAAATTTTCTACGTTTGCTCCACCAACTTCCATTTTAGCATCATCTAATATGTCAATACTAGAATCTATTGCTTTGCTTGTTTCTTTTAACTTTCTCTGTTTACCACCATAACTTAATAAATCACTACCTAATTCAAACCCTGATGTAATTGCTCCTGCATTTTTACCTATAAAATCACCTGCTTTGCCAAGAGTTCCCATAATCCCTCCAGCTTCAGAACCAGCAGCCATAGCACCCGCAACAGGACTTCCCCCAGCATCTTGAACAGAAGGCAATGCAGATGAAGACGAATCATATCCCAAATTTTGAGTTACTTGATTTTGAGGAGCAGACACTTTAGGTTTTCCTGCAAGCGGATTCATTGCAAAGCTTGCTATTTGACCTACTTTATCAAAAGCACTATTTTTAATATTGCCTATATTCTTTTTTAAACTATCTACAGAATTTGTAACAGCATTTTGAACTATGGAACTATACGCTACATTTGAATTTAACATAGGAGTTTGATTGTTGTAGTTATTTGCAATACTACTCATCTCTACAAATCTGTTATCTTTTTTATCTCTAATTAAATTATTATAAGGATCCATAATCCCTCCTATTCTGTTATTTTAAATTTTTCAAACAATTTAGATAAATCAGCGCTTTTACCTAATTTGTCAAATATTAAATATTGATTTACATCATCAAGACCAACAGATACATCGGTGCCTTTTATTGTAAATTTTTTGTTGTTGTTGTAATAATCTTGCAAACTAGGAACATCAAATAGTTCTTTAGCTCTAGGATTATTAAGAACGCTATTATATTCTTTTTTCTGTAAAGACCTTAACTCAACATTCGCTCCTATAAATTCTCCGACCTTGCTTATTTTTTCTCTTTTCCCTATTCCTAATCTTTTTTCAAATTGCCTATTTTTTAGCATATCAGATACTTCGCTTAGTCCTAAAGAAGCTTTGTTTACTATAGAATTATAATCTTTCATTTTGACTCCTTATTTAAATCAACAGTATATCTAGAACCCTTGTACACAATTGATTTTTTTAATCCTTGTTTATTCTTAATAATCTTTTCACTTCCCTCACTTTGAGTCTCAGCAAGACTTTGATCTGTTCTTTTAGTTTCTGTTTGATGTCGTTGCATTCGTAATAATTTTTTAAAACTCATTTAACTTTTTTCCCTCTATACACAATAGACATATCATGTATTTCTATATTATTTGGTAATAAAATTTGTGCGCTATTTAATACAAACTGAAGACTATGAAGATTCTTGGCAATTGATTTGTCTGTAGGAACAAATGAAACTGTACTTAATCCTGTAAGAGAAGTAGAAAAAGAACCAACTAATGAATTATTACTAACAGATCCATTTTTACGATATTGTATCGTTAAGTTTGTAGCAGTGCCTTTATAGGTTACATATAATTTTTTAAAGTCAATAAATGTACCTGAAGACCCAAAATCTATGTCTCTTGTTATAATAGAAAACTTACTGTTTACACCTGCCGTTTTATCGTATACAAGCTTAGAAAAAGCTAAAGAACTTGTATATACTCCATACGTTAAATTGTTGTCGTAAAAAACTATATTAGTTGTATTAGAATCTTTAAAATCAACTAACTTAGTCCAAGCCATCGTATCTAAATCGCATACCCAACCATCATCGCTATTTGTATTTGCAACAATTAAATGTCGCTCTTTAGGTTCATATACTACAGTAGGCTTAGAACCAATACTTGTTGCCCATTCAGTTTGATCTATTTTTTTATCTGACAATTCAACAATTTTTTCTCCATCATAATAATACGCACCAAAACTATTAGCCCACGCAATCCCTGAAGGAACTTTATCTATAGCTGCATAGTTCCAAACACCTTTATATTGATAATTATCTTCTAAAAATTCTACATCTCTTGTTGCATTTACAAGCAACATGCTATCATTTTTAAATACTAATAACCTATCCGCATATGATTCTAATGCAGTTATTTCGTCACCATCGTTAACTAATATATCTATGTAATTATATACAGGAACTACATCAGGCCTATTAACTAAGCTTTTATAAATTCTGTCGTTATATTTCTCTCGAAGAGGATAAGTTTCACCTTCTCTTTTTTCATACACTATATCAACATTACCATAATAAATTTTTCTATTCATAACAGTAGCATCTCTAAATCGTATTTTTTCAATATGATTGTTAAAGCTATATGTATAACCAGAGTTAATACTGAAATTTGTAGCAAAAGGAGGGTCAATAAACTCTAACAAATCATGAGTTTTATGATCTCCGCTGGATTTCCAAAATTCAATTTTTTCTAACGCAGGATCAGATATTCCTTTTTCAAAATCTATGCTCATTAATAAGAAAGGATCGTTATATTTTAGTGTTTTTGCTACATTATCATATTCTGCAAAATAAACATTTGCTCCTGTAATCCTTGTACTCCCATTAGAAAATCCACCTGCACTAAGTTCTCGAATAAAAGATTGTGCTGTAATTCTATGATCGGATAAAAGAATTCCATTACCCTGATTTGGGAAATCAAAAAAAGAACTTTCTTGCGTTCTATCATATATCCAATTGTAAAAAAATTTATAATTGCCGTCCCAAGTACCTCTTTTATCTTCAACTATTTGAAAGTCGTCAAAAAAAACGTTAGAAGCACTGCTTCCAGTTACTTCTAATTGAAGAGTGTTACAAGCGCTTAACGATGAAGGAGAACCGTCTTTAATAAAATCTGCAAAAGGAGCATATACTTGAACCCAACCTTTTTGCCAATTATCAGAAATAAACACTTCATTTAAATCGTAAGAATAATAATCGCTATTATTTTCTTCTAATAAAATTCTTATTCCATTTATACCTCCTTTTGCATCAGTTAAAGCAACTTTAAATGCAAACATATTATCATTAGTCATTGAATTGGCAGGTAAAATATTTGTCCAAAAGACACTCATGTCACTTGAACCGCTAGATGAAAACTTTAACATACTTGTTCCAGAATTAGGCTCAAGATAAACTTTTAAATTAACATCAGGAATAATCACTCTTACTTTAGTAATAGCTTGACCATTATTAGGATTAACAACTGTTTGACTTATTAATCTTATTTTAAATCTAAAACGTGTATCGGAAGAATTATTAAATCTTAATTTTAAAAACCCGTTAGAAAAAAGTTCATTTGTAAGAGTTTGCTCTACCCATGTTTCAGTTGAACTATTATAAGCTTCAACATAATATTTAAGCGTCCAATTATTTGCGCCACTTGCAGTAGTGCCAAGCTGACCTAATGCTCTAAGATCTGCAGGATACCATCCATCTGAACCGCTAGCACCATCGTAAGCTAAAATACTACCACCGCCAACTTTTAATTCAAGATTTCGTGCATAAGCTTTGCCATAATTATTTGGAGCAAATTCACCGCCAGTAGTTACATAAAAATAAAATCCTTCTTGAGGATTATCTAAAGTCGCATCAAAACCACTTGAAGTAACAGTCGCACCTGCTAAACTACCAAATACTAAATCATTTGCTAAATAACTTTCACCAAATTCATCTACAAAAGAAGATCCATTTTTTGTTGCATTTCCAAGTGTACTTCTATTATCATCTTGATAAGAATTTCCACTTATATCGTTTATAGTTCCATTTGAGGTTCCATTATCATTAGTCGTGCTTACTGCAAGAGAAGACACAAGAGGATTATCTTTTGCTTCAATTGTAAGACCTAAATATCCTCTTAATGAACTCGTAACATCAATTGTGCTAGAATCAATAGATAGTTGCCCATTGTCAGGCTTTGTAATACTAGCAGAAACGTTACTTCCTAGTTCAATGGTAGATTCACTTCCATTAAAATATTTACGAGTAAATACGCCATAAATTTTAGCATCTGTAATAGGTTGATAGTTGGAATCAACATTCAAAGAACCATCGCAAAATCGAATTTGACCATCGTAAGTAACAAGAGCAGGAAACAAATGAGTGCTTGCTCCAGCGGCACTAGACAAATCAATTTTAGTTTCCCATCCATTCCCAAATCTTTTTAAATAACGATTACTCCCACTTAACAAAAACTCACTAGAAGCTTCATTGTTGTCTTTATCGTAATCTGTTTTATATGCCCACAATGCAGTTCCATCGGGGGGATCGTATGATATAGTACCAAAAGAAGAAATTGTTTCTTTTTTGTATGCAGTTTTTATTACACCTTTATGCGTAACAATACCATTTTGTATTAATGCAGATTCATTTTCCTCTATATCACGAGAATTAGTATGAGAGTTCATGCCTCCATCAAAATTTTTAATATCTAATATATTTTTAGGCATCTTTTTTATCTTCTTTCATAGGAAGCTTTAACTCACCTCTTAACATTTTTCCTCTTGTATAAGGATGCTCAGACCAAACTTTTTCCCAATCAATTAATGTTTTAGATTCTTTAGTTTCTTCGTATTCCTTTGCTTTTTCTGAATCATTCTCCATCTTCAACTTCCTCCTCTAATACTTCTGCTTCTTCATCATCAAGAAAAATATCGTTTTGTATTTCTTCAATCTGCCAATTTTCAATTAAGTCATCCTCAATTGTTCTTTCTTTTTCTAAGAGCATTTACATCTCCATTTTCTTAAAGATTTATTTATTCTTGAATTAGGATCACGAGCAGTTTTTGCACCAGTTAGTCTTTTTTTCATCCCACACATTCTAGCGCAAAAACTTTTACGTCTTGATTTAGCTTTACCAGTAGGATTCTTTTTTGTTACAGGGGCTTTTAACGTACCTTTTTTGTAACTCGCTCTTCCTTTTGCATTTAACCCTCCACTAGGAGACTTACCTTCTTTTCTTGTCCACGCTGGTGATGCCATATTACTTCTTCTTCTTTTTTGGTTTATAACTAGGTTTCATTCCAGATTTACTTTTCTTTGGAGGTCTTCCTTTCTTGCTTCCGTAAGTTCCTTTTCCTTGAGGCATGTTACTTTCTCCTTTTTTTAGTAGGTTTCTTTTTAGCTGTTTTTGCAGACTCTTTAAAATTTTTAGCAGTAGGCGCACCTTTAGCACCTTTTGATTTCATTTTTTCACCACTACCTGCTTTAATTCGTTTACGTTTTGCGTGTATGTTTGCGTATAAACCTTTTTTCTTTTTTGTAGCCATTATTTTTTATTCCTTTTCCATGTTAAATAATCTGCACCTTCATGCGGATCAAATATGGTTGTAATTAAACGAGAGTCATTGTCTTCATAATTAGGATCTATAATAGTAACAGGGCAAACAAAAATACATTTGTCGTCTAGTCCTAATTCTTTCGCATAGCGATCATTTGTTTTGTAGCTACCAACTTGTACCGCATGACTAATTAAGCCTGTCATAGGGTCTTTTATCGCTTGATAACCTGACACATGAGTATGCCCTGCACAAAGGATATGATCTCTCCATCCCATCATAGCAGCTTTTGTAATTCCATGAGCAGTATTATACATACTGTTTCCTCTAAAATTATGTCGTGCATTAATGCGAACTTCTTTACCATTAGGAAATTGCAGATTTAAGCGAACTTGATGATTATTGTATACAGTCAAATTTCTACCAATCATCCAGTCTAGCGGATCTCCATTACCACTCCAAGCATCGTGATTGCCTCCAACTAAGTATAACCAAGGAACCATCCCAACAAAATGCTCTGTTAATCTCCATGACTCTTGAGCAGAAGTACCTTGTTCTCCATACAACCGTCCAAGTCTACCAACCCAATTGTTTTGCAAATCACCAACATTACCACCATACAAACCTTTTGTTTGCTTTACTAACTCACCATGAGCATAAAGTTTTGCAATATCAGTTCCATCATCGTCAATGTGATTATCTCCAAAATGAGCAATTCCAATTGGCTTATCATCTAATATTTTTATATTAATAAGTTTTTCAGCAACCTCTCGTCTATTTTTTGCTTCAAATTGCTTTGCTCGATGAACAACTAAATCTTCAATAGGAATGTCTTCAATTGGCAAATTCTTTCTATCAAATCCGTATTCTTCTCGAATTGCCTGTTTCCATTTTCGTATAGTTCTTTTACCTACTCCGTACATGTCAGAAAGCTCTGTAGGACTTAATTCTGTATTCATGCTTCTTACGAAGTTTTGAGGTATGTGTTCAACTTTCATTTTTTTGTTCATTATATCTCCAAAGTTCTTCTAAACCATCCATAGAAGTATTTCATCAACGTTTTGTTATTTATACATATTTTTGAATAATACATTACTCGAAAAGCTTTCAATCTTTTAGCTTCTAGCTTCTGTGCTGCTTTTAACGTGTTTTTTCCTATTAACCCATCAATAACTAAGTTTGATTTTCTATGATTGCAAGCTTCCTGTAATACTTTTACAGCTTTTCTCTGCCCTAGATTCACAACCATATCAAAATAATCGTCCTGTAGTTCATTGGGTAAATGTTCAGATTTACTAGGAATCCAATACTCTTGTAAGTATATAGCAATAGCATCATTCCTAGATAAGTTTGCAATGTCTTTTTCAGGATGCGCTTTTTTAGAGATCCCCCATTTAGTAAGACCACCTGGGTCATCGGGATCATTAACTAAACGCTCACCGCCTTCTCTTTCAATAACGTGATTAATAATTGATCTACTTTTGTCAGAAGACATTATAAACCCGCTACAAATACTTTTATTTTTGCCACAAGTTTATCATCTTCTTTAGAAGGAGTTGCCTTTGCAATAAGTTCTAAAATCTTAATTACAAATCCTTTTACTCCATGTTTTTTTATTTGACCTTTAATATATCTTTTAATCATTTTTCTTCCTTTTTTACCATTTTAGTTAAACCTTGGAATACTACATCTAGCAAAATATCATCTTTGTCGCTTGGAGACATTTTTACTACTTTTTCTAATATCATGAATGCAAGTAGCACCCACTCCCAATTACTTGTTAACCATTCCATTACATAAACCTCATTATTATATTAACCATTATTGGAAACGTCACTAATGCTATAGCACCCCAAGTTTGTATCTGAGCAATATCAGCATTATGTTTATTCACTTTTCCGTTTAATTTCTCTAAATGTTTTTCGATTCGACCTAAAGATGAATAAATATTCTTAAGCCTTTCATCATGTCTTGTTAAAATTCTTGTTATATCATTATTATCCATTAGTGCCTTCCGTTTCCATTCATTCGACTCATTATACCATCCATCCTTGACAGTTGTTTTTCTAAATCAGATATTGCTTCCATCATCTGCTCATATCGTCTATCTCGCACAGAATCTGATTCATTCCATCTACTAATTAATTTGATTATCATTCCTTCCATATTGTTAATACTTTCAGATTGACCTTTATTTTCTATTTCTAAATTTTTTAAAGACTCTTGTTGTGCAGTTGATTGTTTTGACAAAGAAATAACAAGGTACATAAACATAATACCTACTACTCCTATCATTCCTGCTTCCCCGTATACTGCCATAAAATCCATTACTTTCTCCGCTTTTTCCCCCAACCCAGTGGGTTGATGTTTATTTCTTTTTCGTAAAACTTCACTTTTTCTGCCAACTCTTCTCGCTTAGACCTTTCTTCCACGATGTGTTTATCAAGTAAATCCCCAATGCGTTCATCTGCATCAGCAAGGCTATTTTCAAGCGAGTCCAATCGACTCTCGACCCTATAGTAACCGTAGACGAGAGCGCCAACAAAAGCAAGAATTTGTCCAAGCCAACGGATATTAATGGATAAAACAGCGTTATCATCCACAATAGCACTTCTGTAGCTTCTAGCGGTTTTGACATCTTCACTCATCTGACCTCAATAACTTCCCATTGAGCATGCTTAAAACACCACATATCTCTATCAAACCGCAAGACCTCTTTATAGAAGTGAGTAATACTATCTGAAGATGTAATTTCAATATATGTTGAATCAGATTCAAATTCGTATATACCAAATCCACTACTACAACTAGTCAATGACAATAGCCCAAAAAGAACTATTGCCACTAACAAACCAAAAAAAGAAAAGATTGCGTTACGCTTTTTCACTTTCTTTTTCTAACGATTTTTCAAGTAAATCCATATGATACTTTCTACCGCCATCCATTTGCTTCAGATTAAAGTTAGCTCTTGCTATCTTGCCATCTAAGTCAGCTACATGATTAATTAATTCAACCTGCTTTTCATCAAAGTCAGATTCTTTATAGTCCTTACCATTGATTGTAACTATCTGTTCTTTTTTTTCTTTTTCAGACATGTTATTTCCTTTTGTTTAGAGCTTGGCAATATCAGCTTTCAAGGCTTCCCACCCTGACTTCTGCTCACCTAACTCGGTTATTTGCTTATCTATACTTTCAATCATCACATCACATTCTCCATCAGATACTGCAATAACAGAATCCGCTAAAGCTTTACCTGTTTCAGAATCATATACTTTTTTACTGAGCATAATTTCATCATGTGATTTCTCGTCTACTTTTGCTCTAACTATTTTTCCATCTTCATCTTTTACTTCTGTTACAGCAGGAACGTCTACCACTTTTGATTTGGCTACAGACCATTTCTTTGCTGTTTTTTTCGCTGAATAACCTTTCATGGTATTCTCCTTTTTAATTAAATCTTTGCAATTTTCACATACCCACCATATAGCTTTTTACTACTATCAGTTGGAATCCATTTTAAAATAACATACTTACCAGTTGTGTCATTTGCCTCTATTGCAGAAGAAAATGCACCTTCATTATTTGTATAATAAGCGGTAGGTTGTGCAACTGTAGCCGTACCTGTTGTACAGTCACTATAATAAGAAGATACTTGAACGCTTGCAGTTCCATTTATTCTATAATGAGTCGCTTTGTAACCTGAAGGAATTGGAATGTTTATATATGCTTCCAATGAAGAGGTCATAGCTTTTATTTGACCGCCATTATCTTCCATAGCTATGTTATAATAACTATTATCATCATTGACCATAAAGTCACTAGGCATTACCCAAATCTTATCTTGTGTATGCCAACCAGTTAATGATTGACCTGAACTAGCATCCAAGTCTCCTGCAAATGTAGCATTTTGAGATGAATCAAGGGTTAAAGCAGTAGAATTACCTGATTTTAATATTAGACTTCCTGACCCTGAAGTATTTGCAATAGTCATTCCTGTACTTACAGATGCCTGCCACTTATTATAGCTTAAATAGTTTGAGCTATGGTCATTCCATAAATAAAGCTTACCGCTATTAGGAAGTCGTACATTTCCTGCAAATGTGGCTGTAGTATTTGATAAAGTAAGTCTGGTAGTTCCAGCAGTTTGAAAAAATATTGAATCATTACCACCAGATGAAACTGCATTTATTTTATTATGACTAAATTCTAAATAATTTGTAGAACTGTAACTTGCTTTTATTGTAGTTACATCAGCACCACCACTTGAAACCTCTAATTTTGTACTTGGACTCGTTGTGCCGATGCCTACGTTGCCACCATCAAGAATAGTAACTAATTCAGCATCAGCATAACTTCTAAATCTTATTGCATCTGTAGTATTATTATCAATATTTTGAATATTTACACCTGAACCATCTGCGTATAATATTCTTCTAGAACTAGACCAACTACCTCCTCCAGTAGACCATAATTGATTTACATATGCTTTATTCCAAGCTAACCCTGTATACCCTAACGAGCCTGTATTATTAGTAATAGGAGTTACTGCTACCCCCGCTCTAATGTCATAATCAACCATTAACCCCATTTTATTAGCACCTGCACCACCAATTTTATTTCTTATATGAACATAAGAATAAGTAATACCACTGCCAGGATTTGTATCAGGCGTTATGTAAAGCCTAGGGTTACCTGAGTTATAACCAGTATACTCAAGCTCCATTTTATCGTAATTACCAGTAGATGTAACACCGCTATGACCTATTAATATTTTATTACCTGTTGTAACTACACCTCTAATCGTAGCAGAACTAAAAAATGTTGCACCACCACCACTTGCTATTGTAAGTCTAGTTGTTCCATTTGATTGTATTTCAACATTATTATTATCCGAGCCACCCATTTTAACAACACCGCTACTTACAGACATAAATCCACGAACTGAATTTGTGCTATCTTTTACTCGAATTAACGGAGAACCTTTTAATACTTCAAAATCACCAGTAGACCGAATAACACCACCTGAATTAGAAAGATTATTCCCCGCATTAAAAACTACCGCATTTCCAACAGTTATGTTCCCGCTTGTAGATATTCCTGTTGTCCATATTCCACTCCAAGCTTTTGAAGAAGTACCTAAAGTCCCTCCACCATTGTTTGTTACAGGGGCTATATCGCCTGCAAATGTGGCGTTTTGACTAGAATCTATAGTAAGAGCGGTTGTTCCAGCATTTGTTGAGATAGTTAGACTACCACTAGAGCGTATACCCGAATTACCTTCAACTTGATAAAAGTGAGAATGATAACCAGCGTTTGTTGTATCCCATAATGATAAAGTAGGAGCATTAGCATCTTGAATTGTTATTCCATGAGCAGTCGAACCTATATTGCTATTTTTACTAACTGAACCACCGACATTTAAAAACTTATCAGCAGTCATGTTTATGTTACCACTAAATGTAGCTGATTTGTCTGAACCCAATGTAAGAGCATCAGCGGTTTGCGCTCCACTTGCCTGAGTCTGAAATTTTAATCCACCAGCAGTAGTTGCACCATCTTGATATGCAGTTATATTAACTAAACTAGAGTCTATGTTTGTGTTACCAAACCTTACTGTTCCTAGATTACCTGAAGTTGCACCAGCAGTTCTAGTAATGCCAATAATCGCATCTGTAGTGTGATTAACTTGAAGCTTACCTACTGTAGGTGTTGAAGTTCCTATACCTACTGCTTGACCATATAAAAATAAAGTATTATTATCTGCTCCATCTGTTAGAACCAAGGCATTTGCACTAGCGTCATTAAAGACTCTAGCCTTCATACCGCCACCTTCTTGGAAGTATACACTACCATCTGAGCCTGAAGCTGAGTTAATAATTACATTAGTATTACCACTATTTTGGACTTCTAAATGACCACCATTAACATGAAGCTTTTCTGCTGGATTTGCAATTCCTATACCTATATTAGCAGTATTTCCTCTAATCACAAACTCTGTACCTGAAGCAATATCTGCATTTCTTGATATAGAAAAATTGTTAGAAGAAGTAACACCTGAATACCAATCTTCGCCAGTATTTTTATAATGCAAAGCAGAATTACCAGCTGTAGTTCTTTCTATTCTAACTTGATTAGCAGAAGAAGATAAAAAATGAGCTAATACTGCTGGAGAACTAGTTCCTATACCTACGTTACCACCTTGAGCATTTAATACTATATTGCCAAACGTACTACCTTGACTCGCATAAGATTGTATTTGAAAATAACCTGAAGTATCTGCACTTGTTCCAATTACCCCAACTGTTTTCCCTGAAGCATATTTACCAACTGTCATGCTTGATGCACCACTACCATTATAGACATTTAGGTTATGTGTTGGTATTGTTCCAATAGCTAGACCAGTTGAAGTAAGCCTCATTCTTTCGTTTAATGTGTTTGCGCCAATGGTACTAAATGCTATGTGAGCGTTTCGTACTGAAGCACTACTCCAAGTGTTGCTTGCTACTGTTTCAATCCTTGCAGAAGCTATAGAATTGTTATTATCGCCTGAAGTTAAAGCATCCCATTCAATAGCACCCATTTTTAAGCCACTAGGTACTGCACCTTGAGAAGCTACCGCACCATCAGACCTAAAAAAGAATAACTTTGATTGGTCTGTGTTAGTGGTAGATAAATTTGAAAACATCTGATTACCAAGAACACCAAGTTTTACATCTGAAATTGGTGTCGATTGACCTCGTGACGGGTCATTAGTATTTATACCTACTTGACCATTTGCTAAACAATATAAAATATTATTAGATGTTCCATTACCTTGAACTTGAATAACTGGAGTAGTGTCGTTTGCAGTAGACCTAACTAATAATCCATAGCCTGATGTGTCCATTTTAGATGTCCATTCACCAGCATCATTTTGAGTAATATGTAGTGCTTTTTTATTCTGACCATCTGCAACATCGATTGTTAAAGCTGAAGCTGGAGAAGTATTTCCTATACCTACGTTACCATCGTGAGTAACAGTTAGTTTATCCGAACCATCTTTGCTTAAAGTAAGTAGATTACCAGTTCCATCGCCTTGCACATGAAGTACATCTCCATTTGAACTTGCGTTATCAGAACGGATAGAGACAACTGAATGAGTATCTACTCCAGTATGAACTGCATTTGTATAAAAAAAGCCAGTAGCAGTATTAGTTGTAGTATTGACTACTGTAAATTTCCTTGACGGAGTAGCATCTCCTATAACTACGTTACCATCAGAACCAATCCTCATTCTTTCTGTAGAGCCTCCTGCAGAAAATAATAAGTTAGATTGACTTCTGATAGCAAAATCATTAACTGCTGAAGTAGCAATCATATTACCTGCACTAGTTACTGACTCAAACCCAGCTTTAAAAGTTGTACCAGTGTAAAATCTTAATTTTAGATTATCCGTAGCCTGAATATCTAATGCTCCAGTAGGTATCATTCCTATACCTACTTTGCCATCATAGGTAATTCGCATTGACTCATTTAACGTACCGAAAGTTCCTGTTTCAAACGACAGTCCTGAAGATATATTGTTTCCTGAATTAACTTCTGCGATTGACCGAATTTTTCCTGTATTTTGAGAGACTCCATTATTTCTTTCAGCTTGAAATTTAATAGCCCCGCCAAATCCAGTAGTTGTTGTTCCAGTAGATAAAGCTTGAAGCGTTAGCATATCCACTTCAGCATTTGTAGTAGAGTCATTTGACTGTAGGTGCATTAAACTTGTTGGAGAGCTAGTTCCTATGCCAAGATTTGACTCTAAAATATATGAATTTGTACCACTTGAAAGTTGTGTCTTTAATGTACCTGTACTATTATAAAGCCTCATTGCACCATGATTGCTATCTGTAGTTAGCATAGCTATACCATTATTTGTCAGCACATTAGCTCTTCTTATAATTGAACCATTAACTGTTAAATTACCACTAAATGTGCCATTACCAGCATTTGTTATATTTCTACTAGCATCAATAACAGTAGTTCCATTCATTTGTAGAACGCCACTACCATTTCTACCTACTTGAACACTTCCATATACAGATAGTCCATACTGAGGTGCTGAAGCATTTGCATGACCCCATCCACTTGGATTACCTATACTAACTCTTTCATATAAATGTATAAAATCGCCAGTTTGAGAACCGACAGCTCTTCCTCTTATTCCACTTAATTCTAATGACTCAGCAGGAGTTATAGTTAGTTTACCACTAAGAGTACCACCAGTTAGTGGTAGTTTAGAACTATCTGTAGTAGAATAAGTTCCTAGTGTACCATCACCTTTGATGTATTGAGCGGAGCTACCTGAAGCTATTACGAGTTTTTTCCAAGTAGCCATTATTTAGATTTCTCCGCTTCTTTTACAAAAGCATTTTCGACTTTAACTAATAGCTTACCAATTCTCATAGCATCTTTGCCTTTAACGGTAATTTCTTCTATAGATTGCTTGATGATAAATAAATCATCAGCACTTAGTTCAAGCTTCAAGTTTTGCCTTATGAGATTCAGTAAGTTTTCGGATAGTTGTATACGCTACTTCTATTTCAGCACCTTGAAACGAACTCTTAAGCAATAGCTTTAATAAGAAGTCCGTTTCTTTTACGTTTAAATCCATAGAAGGTTTAGGTATCTCAATTTCGTTTTTAGCAAACTTTGACATTAAGCAGTTCTGATGTATACATTGTCACCATCAATTTGAAAATGACCTACTTCGCCAAAACCATTAACATTGTCTTGAGTGCTACTATATGTTTGAGCATTTGCCATAGAGACATAACCAGTTTTTGTAAAACTATTACCCGATTCAGTATGTCCGATTGCCCAAGCATGGTTCGTTTCATCCCAATAAAAGCTTTGGTCTGTTTCACTACCTCTGTTTACTGTAATACCGCTATCTTGAGAAGGAGCAGTATTTGCATCATGGTTTGAATTAAATACTATTACATTATCAGCAAGATTAATTTCTTCAGTATTAACAGTAGTTGTGCTACCTGAAACTGTTAAATTGCCCATTACTACTAAATTTGCTGTTGAGAAAGCCTGAGATGTATTTCCTGCTACATTAGCTTTTAATGCTAATTGGTCATAAACAACATGATTTTCTACTGGATTAGAACTACTACTACTAATAGTTGCATCTACAGTTACTTGAGAAGTTTGGTCTACCCAAGTAAATGCATCACTTCCTGAAAAAGAAAGAACCTGACCGTTAGATGCTGAATTTTGCGAATATAATTTTGCTTCGCTTACTGCATTATCTGCTATTTTAACATTTGTAACTGCATTATTATTAATCTTTGCAGTTGTAACTGCGCTATTATTTATGCTTGCAGTTTCAATCGCACTAGCATCAATCTGTGCCGTATCTACGGTAGCTAATGTTGCTAACGCACCTTGACTTGTTATACTGTCAGCTACTCCTGCTGTTGCTGCTTTTTGTGCAATGTTATTTGCACTTGATTCGACTACTACTTTTTTCCATGTTGCCATTTTCTACTCCTGTCCTATGTATAAATTGTTATTAATAAAGGCTAACTCTCCTTGAGCAGGCGCAGTATTCAACGCAAGAG